>Ga0207708_10000147_pt1 | contig 56260 bp, 72 predicted proteins | sample KBSK5101metaG_FD_184340 | JGI IMG/M metagenome (GOLD analysis project Ga0207708, IMG submission 184340) | Corn, switchgrass and miscanthus rhizosphere microbial communities from Kellogg Biological Station, Michigan, USA - KBS K5-10-1 metaG... | ecosystem: Host-associated > Plants > Roots >... | reverse complement strand
CCCCGCAACAGCCGGTCGAGGATCTTCCTCTGCTGCTCACCGATGTTCCCGATGTCGCCGATGCGCTCCGGCGTCGTCAGGCGGTTCGCCGCGCGCTCCGCGTTGACGCCGATGGTCCGCGACGTGCCGGTGAACACCCGCCGGACGGTCGGACCGAGCTTCGTGAGCCGATCCAGCGCGTTCGACAGGCGCGGGAACAACTCCTCGGCCCCGGCGTTGCGCAGGTCGATGAAGCTCTTGCGCATCCCAACGATCTGCCGCACGAACCGCTGCGCCGACGGCGACAGATCCTTCATCGCCTGCCGGTAGGCGTCCATCGCCGGTGTGCCCTGCGAAAGCTGCCGGTTGGCGTCCCGCTGCGCGCGGGCAAGCTCCTGCGTCGCCTGCGTCTGGTTGTAGATCGCGTCCGAGAGGCCCTGCCGCGCCGAGCGGACGTTCGGGTTGCCCTCCACGCCCCGCTGCTTCGTACGGGCCGCGTCCGCGCGCGTCCGGCCACGCTGGATCCGCGCCTCGCGCGCCGACAACTGCGCCTCCTGCACGCCGAGACGGGCGCTCGCGATGTCCAGCGACGTCGCGCCCGGCTGGATCATCGTGCGCGCGAGGTTCCGCCTCGCCTCGCGCACCGCAAGCTGTGAACGACGCTCGGCGAGAGCAGCCCCCTGAGCCGCCAGCGTCATGTCCACAAGCTCGCGGCGCGCCTGACGGCGAGCCTCCGTCAGGTTCCTCTGCGCGTCCGTGCTGGCCCGCTGCGCGAGGAACAACGTGCGCTCCGCGCCCTGGATCCGCTGCGCCGCCTGCTCCTGCATCAGCGCGTAGTCCTGCGCGTTGCGACCCGCCTGCGTCTGCAACGTCATCCCGGCCTTGATCGCTTCGGCGACGCCGCCCGTGGCGAGCTTGAACGACAGCATCCCCTGGATCGCCGCGCCGATGGTCGCCGGGAGCGCAGCGGCGGCCCGCGCCGCTGACACCAGTGCCGGTACCAACGCCGCCGCGCCGCCCGCGAGCGTGCCGATGGCCTGCGCCAGCGTCGTCACACCGACCGCGATGGCCCCGAACTTGAGGCCCACCATGATCGCGCGCAGGCCCGCGAACCCGGCCCCGAGCTTGCCGAGCGAGGTCAGCAGGGTGTTGTTCGACCCCGAGAGCTTCTTGTGCTCGCGGTCCATGTCCGAGAACGTGCGCGTCGTCTGCTTGGCCTGCCGCTCGACGCCCTTCATCGCGTCCTCGGTGCGCCGGTAACTGCGCTCCGTGTCGCGACCTGTCGAGCGGTCCTGCGCCTTGCCGACGTCCTCGATGGCGCGCATGGTCTTCTGCGCCTGCGACTCCATGCGCTTCATCGGCCCGGTCGCCCGGTCGATGATGACGAACGTGCCTGTGATCGTGGCGGCCATCTACATCACTCCGCGCTTCGCTTGCACCTTCCGCCACTCCGCGTCCCGCTCCTCGATGAACAGGGCGCACCCGTAGATGAACGCCTTGTAGCGGCGGACGGATGCTGGCGAGAGGGGAGGCGACTCCGGGTCACCGGGAGGCCGGTAGTCCGGGGCGAGGCCGTGGTATGTGCGGAACGGATCTGCATTCCCGTGCTTCCACGACATCGCGAGCAGGAACGCCTCCCCGCCCGCCTGGATCAGCCCTTTGCTGCCTCGACCTCCATCTCCTGCACGGCCTCGTCGTCCCACCCGGAGAGGGTCAGGATCTCGCCGCTGATCTGCGTGATGAGGCCGGTCTTGCCGAACTTGCGGAAGTAGGCGTACACCGCGTCCGCCGGATCGGCCGCGCCGACCTTCTCGCGCAGCTTCCCCATGTCCGGCTCGACGGTCCCGCGCGCCACGATCTTGCGCGCCACGAGGCCCTCGTCCACGTCACCCTCGCCGCGCCTGCGCGCGGCCCGGCTGCCCTTCGTCCGCGACTGCTCCCGGAACCGCTGGATCTCCGAGTCGTCGATGGGCGCGACGACCCACTTGACGTAGTTCGGCTCGTCCTTCGTGCCGAGGTTGATCTTGAGCGGCTGCGGCTCCGTCGGGTTGTCGCCCTCGGCGCGCATGAACACGTCGAGCGCGTCCTGCACCCGGTCGTCCGGCAGACGGTCGGTGGCCGCCGCCCGGATCAGTTCGCTGTCGCGAGCGTCGTCAGGCAGCGACGGGGGTGCCGCCACGGGCCGACGCTGGCCGCGCTCCTGCGGCCGGAGCGCCGGGTGCTCCTTCTTCTCCTCCGGCGGTGCCGGAGCAACCTGCTGATCGGTCATGGGTCTCCTGTCGGACGGTGGAACCCCGCGCCGCGCGCGGGATGTCGTCGGAGCCATCGCGGCGGTCCTCGCGGGGGCCACCGTGAGCGGGCGAGAGCAGGTCGCGGGATGCCGCGACCACGAGACGCAGATTCCGCTCTACGAGCGGCTCCTCCACCGCGCACTGCGCCTCGAAGCGCGCGATGGCGGCCAGCAGATCACGCTGCCCATGAGAGGGCTTCGCGGCGATCTCCTGCTTGAGCAGGAGCAGCACACGTTCGTGATCCACGAGCACGAGCTACGGCTTGTTCGTGATCGTCGAGACGGTGCCGGTGGCGACGTCGAACGAGAAGGCGTTCAGCGGACGCTCCGACTCCCACGTGATCGGGAACTCGCGGTCGAGGATGTCGTCCGTGATGGAGAAGCCGATGGGCATACGCCAGATCTGGACGTTCTCCAACTGCCACGCCTCGTAGCCGTACGCCTCCGGGTCGTCCACTTCGAGCTTGAGATCGAAGGTCCGCATCGTGGCCCGGTCGGTGCCGCGATTCGCGCGCCGGTCGGCGAGGGACTGCGACAGGAAGTCGTAGATCTCCAACTGCCAGCGCGAGTCGATCTGCTGGATGCGGAGGGTGCCCTCGCGGGTCTCCCGGCCCGGCTTGTAGCCCTGCTTCGTGGTCCCCACGAGCGGGACCTCGATGCGGTTGACCTCCACCGCACCGCTGACTTCCACGACGTCGGCGAGCATGTAGCCGTTCCGCCACGCCGACCCGTACATGCCCCCCATCCGCCGGAGGGCGTCCGTGATACCTGCCATGCGCTAGCGCTCCTTGATTGCGGGCGGCATTGCGATCCGAAGCGTGGCAGTTCGGGCCGGGTCCCCCACATCGGAATCCAGAACGCACGACGCCCCGGCGGGGTCCAGTGCCGGGGCGTCGCGTGGAGCGGCTAGGAGGGAGGCAGCTAGCCGACGGTCACGTTGTTGAGGATCTGCGACAGGCCGCGCCCGAACTGGACCTCGTAGTCGAGCGAGATGAACGAGTCGAGATCCGACGGCGGCGGGTCGGACGAGATGTTCACCGTCCAGCCGGAGAGGATGATCCCGGCGTCCTCGCGGCGCTGCAAGCGGGCCATCATCTGCCCGCGCACATGGTCGCGCGTCCCGGCGTTGACCGGCAGCAGGCCGATGACTTCCATCTCGGCGAACTCGGTCAACTCCATCTCGATGCCGTGCATCGAGCGCATGAACTTGGGGTTGCCGAAGATGTTCTTCGGCTGGCCCGGATTCGTGGTCGTGAGGTACGTAGTGACGCCCTCCTCCAACCGCACCGGCGCGGTCGGATGCGAGTCGCGGGCGATCACGACGATGCCGTTGTCCATCGCGCGCTCGTAGTCGTTCGCGAGCGGCCCCGAGTAGATCGACAGGCCGTTGAGCCGGGCGAACGTGAGCGGCAGCGCCTCGCCGCGCCACGCGAGGATGCCCGCCAGCCGGGGGGCAAGCTGCGCGGTCGAGACCTGCCCGTAGCGCTCGTCCACGTACGTGCCGATCCCGAGACGGACGACGTTCGGGTTGTTGATCGCCTGCGACCCGAGGACGCTCGCCGAGCCGGTCACGGCGTCCGAGAAGGACTCCCCGGCCGCGCCGCCGATGACGAGCATGTGGCGCTTGCCCTTCGCGTTCGCGTTGGCGCTCCACGCGACGAGCGACGTGAGGATCGTCTTGTCGGTGAGGTTCGCCGGGGCGAGCAGCGTGAAGCGGTGCGGAGCGAGCGCGTCCATGAACGCGGTCCAGTCGGACGCGAGGACGTTCGAGGAGCCGTCGTCGCCGCCCGTCAGCGCGCTCTGCGTCGCCTGCGCCGCGATGGCGGCACCGGACGTGACCGATGACCCGCGCACCCAATCCGAGGCCGTCAGATCGGAGTACGGCGACGTGCCGTTGATCTGCGCCGCGAGGTCGGTGATGTTCGTCTTGGCGTACTTGAAGCGCTCGGCCTCGATGCCTTCGACGTAGATCGTGAGGTTGTCGTGCGTGCTCGTGTCCGTGGCGTCCGGCGTGACCGTGTACGTGATCTGCTGGCCGTAGCTGCCCGGCCACGCGGCCGTCAGCGTGATCTTGCTGTCCACCACCTTCGACGCCGCCGCCGCCGAGGAGGAGGCCATGCGATACGCGAGCACCTGCCCCGCGCCGCCCCGGCCGTCCACGTCCTCGCCTCGGAAGGCGTCGAGCACGGCCTTGTAGCCCTCGGTGAACGTGCTGAGGTCCGCAGCGCCGCGCCCGAAGATCGAGAGGAACTCGCCGAAGTTCGCGAGCGGGGTGACGACCTCCGTCGGCCCCCACGAGTGCGTGAACGGGATCACGACCGTGCCGAGCGAGTTGACGAGCGTCGGCTCCGGTTCGCGGACGACGAAGTTGAAGTACGCGCCGGGCCGCTTCGGCCGGGCGTTCTTCGAGAAGGTTCCGGCCATCCGGCTACGCCTCCTTCACCGGCGAGTCGAGCCACGCCTTCGCGGCTGCGTTCGCCTCGTCGATGGTCAGGTTCTTGCGGTTGCCGGGCAGCCCCGAGAGCGCCCCCGCCATCACGTGCGGCGGGTAGTCCGTGATGCCGCCGTTCGTGAGCAGGTCCACGGGGTACGTCGGGGTGTCCTCGTCCCGCGCCTCGCGCGCCTCCTCGGCCGCTTCGCGGGCGGCAGCGCGCGGCTCCTGCGGCTCCTGCTGGTTCTCCTTCGCCATGCGGCTACGCCTCCGGTCTACGGTCATCGGCGGATCGGTGCGAAGGTTGGCAGCTTCGGATCGCTGCCCCACATCGAATCGGGGGCTGCTACGGGCCGGGCGGCACAGGGGTCGGCACGATGCCCGGCGGCTCGGCGATGGGACCCGGAGGCCCGTACGCCACGGAGCGGTCCCATTCGAGCCGCAGATCGCCGGTCACCATGTACGCACGGTCCTCGTTGAGGTCCGGGATCGCCCCGAACGAAGGGGTCTCCACGACCCGCACGAAGTCGTTGGCGGCGCGGCGCGGCAGACCGTCGGCGGCCACCGCGTCCTCGATGGTCCGGTCGGCAGCGATGCCGGAGAAGTCGTAGAGCGGGACGCGCAGCGGATGCGCGCGGCCCGAGTGGTTGGAGAAGCTCGGCGTGTGGACGCCCCGCGAGAAGCCCTGGAACAGAAGCTCCTCCACGCGGTCGGCCTCGATGCGCGCCTCCTCCTCGGACGGCATCACCAGCGGGAAGCAGATCACCGTGAACGTGCGACGGCCCACCGTGTAGTGCATCCCGCGCGCCGTCCACGACGTCGGCGTGCTCGGCGTCACACGCACGAACGGCCGCTCGAACGCGCCCTCCTCCACCGCGTAGCGAACCTCCCACTCCGGGCCGACCGCGAGCGCGACGTAGCGGCTGAGGCTGCGCAGGACGTCGTTGGCGGTCCTCACCAGTCCACCCCCATGAACGAGCCGTGGACAACCGCCTTCTCCGCGAGCAGCGCCTCTCCGAGCGACTGCCCGTCGATCCACACGAAGCCGACCGACCGGCCGTACTTGTCGCGCGTCGTCGGCTGCACCACGATCTCCTTCGCGCCGGTGAGCAGCCGCTCGGCGATGCGCTGCGCCTCGCGGCCCGCGACGCGGATCACGTTGCCCTGCGCGTCCAACTCCGCGCCTTGGCGAAGCTCCCGCGCCGAGTAGTCGCGCAACCGGACGTCCTGCACCTGCGCGCCCTCCCGAAAGCCGTTCACGCCGAGGTCCAGCAGGAACCAGTAGGTGTCGCCGTCATGCACCGCGTCGCCCCGGTCCGGCGTGTGAAGTTGCGCGCGTACGCGCACGAGAGCGGAGACGTCGGTCATCGCTGCCGGTTCGCCCGCGCCTCGATGTCTGCGGCCCACTGCGTCAGCGTGCTGTCGAACAGGCCCATCTCGATCTCGTGCTCAAGCACGTCGCACGCGATGGCGACCATGTGCTGACCCGGCGAGCCGGGATGCATGACCTTCTTCGCGCGGATCCACTGCCCCGTGCGCGGGTCACGCCACGCGAGGAACTCGGCGTGCTTCGGAACGATTGGGTACTTCCGCCCCTTCGGCCCGTAGAGGCCGGTGCCGTACTCGACGTACGGCGCGTAGTCCACGTCCGTCGAGACCTTCGCCTCGTACGCCGTCACGACCCCGACGATCTTGTTGACGAGCGGCTCGGTGTACCACGACGTCCGCAGGTTGCCCGTGTCGATGGGCGTGTTCATCACGATCAGGTCGTGCATCCGGTCCGCGCCCTTGTGCGCCATCTGGCGCAGCGCGAGGCGCGTGCGCTGTTGCGCCTCGTCGTCGAAGAACACGGTCAGGCTGCCGCCGACGTACGGCATCAGGGAAGCGGCTCCACCTGAACTCGATGGCCCTCCGGGCAGACCATGAACATCAGCGACGGCTGCCACTCCTCGTTCTCCCGAGTCCAGCGCATCTCGGTACGCACGACCGGCTCGCCGCACTCGTGGCACGGCGGGGCCGCCCACTCGATCATCTCCTGCCGCTTCACAGATCCTCCCGACGCGGCTCGTTCAGCCGCGACAACGGCACCGTCCAACCGATCACCCGGCGCTTCTTGCGGATCGGCACCGGGTCACCGTTCACGCGCCACAGCGCGTCGCCGAGTTCGAGACTCGCGACCTCGATCTCGTCGCTGGCGCGGATCTCCACCGGATCCCCGGCCAGATCGAACGCGCCGCACATCATCTGCGGATTCGGCGCGGTCCGCCGCCGCCCCCGGCCGGGATCCTCACCCTCCGGCGCAGGCTCCGGCATCAGCCGCGCGCGGAACCACTCGAACGGAACCGGCTGCATCTCCGACCGGCCCTCCGTGTTGCGCGGTCCGGCCATCTTCCGCACGACCCGCGCGCGATCCACCAGAGCCGAGTTGAGACCCATCGGCTACGCGCCCCACCAGTGGTACGGAGCGCCCTCGATCAGGCTGTCGCGGTACGGCAGGCGCTCGGCGGCCCATCCGACCTCCTGCACGTCCATCGCCGGGACCACCGTGTCCGGGTCGAAGAAGACGAGCCACTCGTCGTGCTTGTCCGGGGTCATCAGGCCCCAGAGCAGATCGTTCAGCCACGGCCACGCGACCAACCGGCGCGCCTTGATCGCGTCCTCCGGCGACCGCCGCGTCTCCGAGTAGTTGCCCGCCGAGAAGCTCTGGATCAGGTCGAAGTCCGCGAGCGTCTCGACGTACTCCGCGCCCTCCTGAATCGTCATCAGTTCCGCGAGGCCCTGCACCGCGCGCTCGACCTCCGGCGCGAGGTCATCCGGCACCGACGAGAAGTCCAAGCCGGTGAAGCGCTTGAACGCGGCCACCGACCGCCGGACGGTGCGGTCGGCCTCCTCCGGCGTCGCCGCCTTGAGATCCGGCTGCTTGGTCCACGCCTGGATGTCGGTCGCCGTCGGCTGATTCATGCGTCCTCCCGAGACAAGGAAGGGCGGGCACAATCAGGCCCGCCCCCCGGTCAACTGCTTGTCGGCCCCCCGGTCTAGGAGGGCTTCCCGCCCGACTGGCCGCCCGACTGCGACTTCGCCGACGCCGACCCCGACTCGGCCTCGGTGTCGCCCTCGCGGGACTTCGCGCGGGAGGACCGACGCGGGCCGTCCTCCTCGTCGCGATCCCGGCGCAGGTGACCGCGCGTGTCTTCGAGGTTGGAGTCCACGAGCACCTTGTTCGTGCGCCCGTTGTCGTCCTCCACGACCGCGACGGTGCCCTGCGAGCGGCCCTGCTTGCGGACCACCGCGTCCACGACGTAGCCGTCCATGCCGTCCGGCAGTTCCACCTTGTCGAGGTCCAGTTCGGACGACGCCTCGTCGTCCACCGGGAAGGAGGAGACCGTCGCGAGGTCGGCCGTCCTGAGCGCGGTGTTGCGGCGGATCATCTCCTCCGCGTTGCCGACGCCCTTGCCGAAGTCATCGGCGAGTTCGTGGAGCGCCTGCTCCTGCGTGTCCTTGTCGTTTCCGCGAGGCATTCTCGTCTTCTCCTTGCGCTAGGCGACGACGTTCCGGCGCGCGCCGCGCGGGTCCACCGCAGCGCAGCCGAAGTCGAGCCGGACCTTGAAGTCGATGGAGTCGATGTCCCACGAGTACGGATCCGGGCCATCGAGCATCCCGGAGGCGTCGGGGGTCTTGCGGAACACCTTCGGCGACTCCTGCCCGTTCAGGAAGCCGACGGCGAACGCCGGGACGCGGGACGGGTCGGCGAACATGTACCAGTCGTTCGCGTCCGACAGGTACGGGTCGTAGACCACCGCGTCGTTCGGGATGATCCCGTTGAGCGGGTTGAGCGTGCCCTTGTCGAACACGTTGCTGCCCGCGCCCGCCGCCATCGCGATCTGCGCCTGCGCACCCGTCAACTGCGAGTTGATGATGCGGTTGGCGATCAGTTGCAGGCGGGGATCGCCGACGACGAGCGACGCGACGTTGACGCGGATGCGGCGACCGGAGTCGTCCACCTGCTTCGTCATCTGCGACACCGCGTCGGCGAGGGCGTCCTCGGACAGGGCCGCCGTGCCCTGATTGCCGCGCGCGCCCGAGAAGAACGGCTGACCGTCCGCCGCCGTCGGGTTGGACTCGATCAGCGCGATCACCGTCTCGACGATGAACTCGGCCGCCGCGTCGCCCATCTCGGCCGGGGCCGAGTTCAGCAACTCGTTGGTCTCGTCGTTGATGATCGCGTGGCGGGTGATCCCGTAGAGGCCGCCGTAGGTGTCCACCACGAGGGAGACGCTCGGCCGCTCACCACGGACAAGCTGCGGGTACTCGCCGTGCTCGCCGACGTACCCCGGCTTGCTCATGCCGGTCAGACCGCGCAGCCGCCGCTCGCGGAAGTCGGGCATGTTCTCGATGCGGGCGTAGCGCCGGTACTGCGGCTGCACCCTCTCGTAGCCATGCCAGATCGCCTGCCGGACGGGGCCGAACAGGAAGGACGGGAAGTCGGCCCGCGTGTCCGCCTCGTCCAGTTCCAGCCGCTCCTCGCGCCAGTTCTGGTACGCCTCGAACAGGAGGACCGGCTTCCCGTAGTCGCCGTACTGCTTCATGGGTTGATCTCCGTTCCTCTCTCTCCGACGGCTCCTAGAAGGAGTCCTTCGCGTCGAGGTCGATGCGGACCTTGCCGGTGGGCACGCCACGGCCGTCACCGACGACCTCGACGACGCGCCCGAACTTCACGTTCCCCGCCGAGGTCTCCGTGAGGACCCCCGTCGCGGCGGTGATGTAGACCGCATCGCCCTTGGCGAAACCGGCCACGGTGTTGACCTGCACGATGCCCTTCTTGACGAGCCAGAACTTCTCGCCGACGTCGATGATCGCGCGGTTCGCGAGACCTTGGTCCCACCCGCGCTCCTTCTGCTTGACGGCGATCCCGACCTCGTTGTTGATCGCGACCGGGTTCCCGTGGGTGATCGTGCCGCCGGTGCTGTTGACCTCGTGGGTCCCCCGGCCGGGCTGGTTGTAGGTCATGGCTCCTTGCTCCTTGTCCGCGACCTACGCCGCGTAGATCTTGTCCGGGTCCTCGAAGCCCGCCTCGCTGAGAACCTGCGCCCAATAGGGCTGCGGCCCCGCCGGGGGCTTCCCGTCGTCCGTCTCGCCCTCGGCGAGGGCGGCCTTGCCGCCGTCGGCCTTGCCCTTGCCGCCCGCGTTCTTCACGCGCGTGGGCCGCGCGTCGGCGAGGCGCTCCTTCTCGTCCTCGATGTCCTTCTTGACGGCCTCGCGGAGCTTCTCCTCGGCCTTCTTCTTGGCGGCCTTGGGGTCGTCCTCGTCCTCCTCGTCGTCCTCGACGTCGAGCTTGGGCTTGGGCTTGTTGGTCGCCTCGTCGAGGCTGTACTCCTCGCGGAGCTTCTTCTGCCACGACTCCGGGAGCCGCGACTCGGAGATCATCTGATGGGCGAGGCGCTCCAACCGCGAAAGCTGGAACGCGCGGGCCACCTGCGCCTGCGCCTGCGACTCGACCAGTTCGCGCTGGTCCTCGACCTGCGACTCGACGAGACGGGCGATGAACGCCTGGACCTCGGTGCTCTCGGAGAGCGCCTCGATCAGCAGGTTGGGCGACGCCGACAGGGCCTCGGTCAGCGCCTCGGGGGTGATGTCGGACACGTCGCCTCCTTCGGGCGAGGTCGTTGTAGCCGGGGCCGCGCCTCCGCGCTGCTCCCGGTAGTAGTCGCGAAGCTCCTCGGCGTCGAGGGACTCCACGAGGGCAAGCTCGACCTCGTGCGGGTCGCTGTAGATGCCTTCGAGCAGCGGGGCGATACGCCCGCCCGCTCCGGCCTCCGTGACCCAATCGAGCGAGCCACGGTCGTTGATCCCCTCGACCAGCCACGCCCGCGCGCCCGAGTGGACGACGGGCCGCACGCCGGTCGCGGAAGCGGAGATGCTCGCCTCGACCAGACCGGGATCGTCGTCGATCAACTCGCGCACGGCGCGGACGGGCCGGGACATGCCCATGACCGCGCCCTGGTCGAAGCGATTGTCGGAGGGGAAGTTCGGATCCCACCACGTCTCCTGCAACCGACCGCCGAGATCACGGACGTCGCGCGGGAGACCGCCGGAGGACTTCTTCTGGTCCGGCGACAGGTGGTTGAGGTACTGCTTCCAGCCCGTGAACTTGTGGGCGTTCTCCGAGAGCATCTTCGCCTCGTAGAGATGCCGCCCACGGCCTCCTCCGAGGCCCGGCCGGATGACGACGACGGGGACCCGGCCCTTGGCGTCGAAGACGCCGCCGGAACGCTCGTTGCCCTCGCCGTCGTAGCCCAACTCGATGCGCGTGCCGTCCGGCTTCGTGATGGAACCGGTGTCGGCCTCCACGAGAGAGACCGACTCGACGAGCGTCAGCGCTTCGGTCGGCGGTGATGCGGTGGTCGCCACGGCCCGAAGGGTTACACCTTCGGATCGCGCCCCCACATCGGACTTCGCCTACTTCAACGCGGGCGGGCGCTTGCGCCTCGGCGGCCGTGAGTAGGTCGTCGTCCGCGCCAACTCGTCCTCGCGGTCCCAAGCCTCGATGTCCAACTTGTGCAGACGCTTCATGGCGTCCGCCTCGTCGGTGTGAGTCGTCTGATCGCCGCCCCGGTCGTTCTCGATCTTCCACTGCTTGCCGTCGTGCCGGATCCGGCCGCCCGCCGTCGTACGCACCGAGTCCTTCGGCTCCTTCTTGATCTTGCGGAGCGCCTCCCGCGCGTACGACGCGCCCTCCCAATCCTTGTGCGGGTCCGCCTCGCGCGCGGCCGAGCGCTTCTGCTCCTTGGCCGTCGGCGGCTTCTCCGACTTGGACTTCACGCCCTTCTTCTCGGCGTCGAACTCGCGCATCCGGCGCTGCCGGTCGCGCTCGCGGAGCTTGTGCAGAGCGCGCGTCGCTGCCTCGGCCTCCGCGCGAGAGGCGTACTTGTGCTCCACGTCCTCGCCGGTGCCGCCGTACTGCTCGCCGTGGAAGCTGGCGTCGGGCATCATCAGGCTGCCCTTCCACTCCTCGGGCTTGCCCCCGTAGCCGCCGGACTTCCACGGCTCCGACGGGACGATGGGCTTCGTCATCGGGTAGTCGGTGCCCTCGGACTTCTTGATCGCGGCCTTGCCCTTCGGCGCGATCTTCTTGACGCGCTCGTGGAAGTCCTTCGCCGCCGCCTCCGGGTCGTCGTGGTAGGTGACGTTGCTCGGGTGCTCCGAAGCTCCGGGCGCTTCGGACTCGTGGTGGCCGTGGAAGACCGCGATCTCCTTGCCCCTGCTCCGGCCCGTGCCGACATCGCGCATCTCCATGTGGACCTCGTGCTCACGGCCGCCGAGCGCCGCCGTGTAGCCGCCCTGCTGCCCGTACAGCAGGCCCTCGTGCTTGTCCACGACGTTCTGCGCCGCCTTCATGTGCGGCACGGCCTTCTCGCCGATGTCGTGCGCGAACCGGCCCGAGCGGTCGCGACGGCGGTGCTGCACCGACATCTTCGCGATGTGCGAGCGCATCTGTGGCGACAGGCTCGTGATCCCGGCCTCGCGCAGGTACAGCCGTTCGAGTTCGATGCGGGTCGCCGCCTCCTCCAACGACGCATCGGCCACGCGCGCCGGTGGGTCATCGGTCGCCGCCTCGTCGAGACGCAGAGCCTCCTCCAACTGCGGGCCGCCAGCGGCGAGCAGGTATTCCCGCAAGGCGTCGATGTCCTCCGGGGACGAGAGGACCGCCTCGAACTCCTGCAAGCACATCTCGACGACGACGGCCTCGGACAGCTTCTTGCCGCCCTTGCGCCACTTCGTCGTGCGCATCCCCATGTCCTTCACGACGGCGCAGACCTGCTCGGCCCGGTCGCCGAACCGCTTGCGATTGTCGCGCACGCAAGCCGTGAACGGGTGCGGGTCCTTCATGTAGTGCTTGACGATGGGACCGATCTTCTTGCGGCTCTCGGGGGAGACGGCCTTCCAGTTCGTCACGCCGTCCGACGCCTCGGAGATCGCGCTGCTCTCCGTCTTGAGCGCCTTGCCGCAGTGCGGGCAGCGCGTCATCTTCGACTTCATCCCCTTCGGAAGGCCCTTGCCGCACGAGGCGCACTTGCCCGGCGACCCCGCTGCCTTCGACTCGCGCGCCTCCTGCATGGAGCGACTCCCCTTCTTCTTGAGATGCGGGTACTTGGCGTAGACCTTGGCCTTCACCGCGCCCTCCTCCGGCTTGCCGGAGCAGCGCGCCAGCGCGTTCTTCGCGTGACTCTCGTCATGGATGGGATACGAACCGTGGGCCGGGGCCTTGCTCGGCACCGCGAAGTCGCCCTTCGGGATCCGCTTGCGCTCGGCCATCGAGAGCTTGCGCTCCTCCAACGCCAGCGGCCGGACCATCGCCTCCGCGATCTCCTTGCCCGCCTGCGTGCGCTGCTCGGCCTTCTCCCGGTCGGTCTTCACGCGCACGTGCCCGGCGATGGTCCGCGCCGTCTTCGGACCGATGATCCCGTCCGCGCGCAGCCCGTAGCGCTTCTGGAACTTCTTCACCGCCTTCTCGGTCTCCGGGCCGAACCTGCCGTCCACGTCGAGACCGAGCGCGTTCTGCACCGAGGAGACCTGATCGTGGCCCTCGTCATCGCCGACGCCGAGGCCCTTGAACAGCAGATCGGTGAGGCCGCCGAGCTTCATCTCGTGCTCGCGGCGCTCCTTCTCCAACTCGCCCTCGGCCGCCTTCTGCAACGCCGCCGTCGTCTTCGGGCCGACGACGCCATCGACGAGAAGCTGCTTGCGGCGCTGGAAGTCCTTGACCGCCTGATCGGTGCGGGGACCGAACTGGCCGTCGTCGGTCAACTCGTGGCCGATGCTCGTCAGGCGGCGCTGTAGCTGCGACGTGCGGGTCTGCGGGTCATACGGGTCCTGCGGCCCATTCTGTTGCGTCCCTGCGGTCTGCCCCTTGGGCTGGCCGCTCTGCGCGGCAGGAGCGGCGGAAGGGGTGCTGGCGGGCGCGCCAGCGGGCGCTGCGGCGGCGGCGGGCATGGCAAGAAGCGTACGTCCGCTCACCGTCGCCTTCGGATCGGATTCAGAGCAGCCGACGGATCACGACGATCAGCGGGTCGCCGCTCGGGAACGTCTCCTGCCTGCCGTTGCCGAAGGTCACGATGAACTGCGCCTGATACACGCCGGGCGTGTCCACGTGCTCGGCCTCCGGCCAGTACGCCACCCACGGAGCCTCGTCCTCGATCACCGCCGGGAACTCCACGTGCTTGCCGCCGCCCTGCCGGTCCATGCAGAACAGCACCGACGCGCCGAGCAGCGGAGCGTCGCCGTCCTCGTCACGCAGCGGCGCGCGGATCGGCTTCGCCGTATCGCCCTCAACGATCTGCGTCGTCGGCATCGCCTCATTCTCCTTGCGCTGTCGCCGCGTGCGGGATCACATCGGCCGTCGCCACGTGCCCCTCCAACTCCGCGCTCGCGACGTGCTCGGCCACGACCGCTGTCGCCGCATGAACCACGACGTCGGCCGTCAACTCGCCGACCAGCGGCCGGTAGGCGTACATGTTCCAGACGCCGCCGCCCGTGAAAGAAATGCTCGCGCCGCCGGTCTTCGGGAAGTCCTTCGAGCGCGAGAAGCCGCCTGCGGCCCCCTCCGTGACCGCGCCGCCGGAGACCGCCTGCACCTGCGCGAGGGAGCCACCGGCGAGCGTTTCCGCGACCCCTGCACCCATCTTCGTCGCGCGCGCGAGGCGAGCACCGCCAGCCGACGGGACGACGAGGCCGCCGGAGGCCCCGAACTGAGTGGGCATCGGCCCGCGCCCACCGGACGAGTAGGTGATCGCCTTGCTGCCGCCACCGGCCGTGGTACTCGATCCGCCGCCCGAGCGCGCCAGCACGCGCGCAGAGCCGCCGCCAGCGCCACCGGCCGCCAGCGCGCCGCCAGCGCGCGGGAGCACCAGACCGACCACGCCGCTGCCACCGGCACCGGTACTACTCGTAGCGCCACCGCTACCAGCACGCCGGATGGCCTTGGGGCCACCGGAGCGCGCGACCCCGGCCACGCCGCCGGACGCGACGCGCGAGACCGCCTTCGGCCCACCCGCCGTTGTGGCTCCGAAGACGCCGCCCGAGTGCGCAAGCTGCGTGAGCTTCGGTCCGCCCGCGCCCGCCGTCGTAAGCCCGCCACCGGTCTTCGAGACCCCGGAGGACGATGCCCGCGAGCCACCCGCCACCGCCACGCTCGACGCGCCACCGGTCGCCACCCGTGTGCGCGCGCCGGAGCCGCCCACGGTCATCGCCGCCAGCGCACCGCCCGTGTACACGCGCACCGTGCCGCGCGCGCCGCCCGCAGACGCACCGGTGAGCGCCCCGCCGGTCTTCGGAGCGCCGACGAGCTTGCTGCCCCCCGTCGCCGCACCGGACAGACCGCCGCCAGTCTTGGGAGCGCCGACGAGCTTCGGCCCGCCTGTGCTCGCGCTCGTGAGCGCGCCGCCCGTCGCGGTGCGCCGCGAGGTCTTCGGCCCGCCTGTGATCGCCGTCGAAGCGGCCCCGCCGGTCTCCGCGCGCGAGGTCGCCTTCGGTCCACCGGTGCTTGTCGTCGAAGACGCGCCACCGGTCTCGACGCGAGCCACGGTCTTCGGCCCGCCGGTGCTCGCCACGCCCGCGCCACCGCCCGCGTGCGCGACCTGCACGATCTTGCCGCCGCCCGCGACCGCGCCCGCCGGAGCCGGGGACGTGACCGCGAAGTTGTCGAGATGCATCGACGTGGCGTCCTGATTCTGCGAGGAGTCGAACAGCCGGACGCCTCCCACCCCGACCCCGGTGATCGCGTTGTCGGTGGTCCGGCAGACCTCCACGCCGTTGATCTCAAGGGCCTTGTAGGCGTTGCGGAGCACGAGCCGGGCGTCGTAGAACAGGCCCGCCGTGAGCGGGAACGACGCGGACGACACGAGCGTGGTCGCGGAGCCGTTGACGATCTTGAGGATCTGCCACACGCTGCCCGAGCCGGAATAGCGGGCGAGGTACAGCGTGTTCACGGTGCGGTCCAGACGCCCGACGATGCCCGTCAGCGCGCCGCCGATGTTGGTCTGCGGGCAGAACGTCGCCACGACGTCGTAGTCCGCGCTCGGGGACGGAAGATCGACGAACAGCAGTCCGATCACGCTCGCGCCGTTGTGCCGCAGCCGGTTGGCGTTCGTGATGATCCCGTCGCCCGCGCTTGCCGGGTGCATGGTCCACGGGGCCTCGGTGTGGGCCGTCAGGAGCTTCCCGGCCGTGTCCGTGAACGAGTCGCGTGTGTAGACCGACACGCCGACCGTGCCGCCGCCGGTCTTCGGGAACGCCTGCACCCTGATGGCCGTGCCGCCTGTCGCCAGCGCGGCGAGCGCGCCGCCGGTCTTGCCCGACGCCACCGCCTCCACGCCACCGCCGACCGTGGTGGACAGCGAACCGCCGCCGCCGGTCTTCTGTGCGAGCTTGTCCGAGCCGCCCACGAGCGTGCCGAGCGCGCCGCCGCCGGTCTCCCGTGACGTGACCTGCGCGCCGCCACCGGTGACCGCTCCCGCCGCGCCGCCGCCCGTGTCGAGCGTCTGCACGAACGAGTCCTGCGCGCCCGCCGAAAGCGCCGCGCTCGCGCCACCGGTCTTCGGCACGAACGTGATCGGCAGCGGGACAAGCTCGAAGGCGATGCCGCAGTTCACGGACGCCGTGGCGAGCGTGGCGTTGAGAGAACCCGTCGCGCCGGTGCCGGTCTTGATCGCCGTGGCCGCAGCGATGCCCGCGCCGGACGCCGTGTTGGAGTTCGTGTCCGCGCGCTCGGTCCAGTTCGCCTGCACCGGATCCGTCGCCGCGCGGTAGGCGCTCGTCTGCGCGGTGTTCGTATCCGTCGTGTTGGAGACGAGCATCACGATCATGGCCTGATCGTTGACCGTCATCCCGCCGCCGAACGCGACCGTGACCGACGAGGCGTTCGCCTGCGCGACCGGGGTCGCGTCCCACGGGTTGCCCGTCGTCCTGACGCCGCCGAACGACGCCGCCAACGCGACGCTCGCGCCGGTACCGGTGGACTTCGAGAGCAGCGGGTTCGCTGTGCCGGTCTGCGTCGCGCGCCGCCACCACGCGCACAGCCGCATCCCCGTCGAGTTCGGCTGCGTCGCCGGGATCTGCGTCCACCCGGCAGGGGCCGACAACGTGGCGGTGTTGTCCTCCGTCGCCAGCGCCACCACGAGGATGTCGTTGACGGCGTGCGAAGGCAGCGACGGCGTGAGGTTGCCGGTGCCCGAGACGACCGCGCTGAACGCCTGAGTGACCGCCACGGGCCGTCACCCGCCTGCCGTCAGCCGTCGATGTGGAAGAACGGCGTGACCTGCACCGTGAACCCGGCCGCGTTCACGGCGACAGCGGTGAGGTCGTCGAAGTTCGCGTAGAAGATCGCGACGCCGACCGTGGAAGCGGTCGCAAGGAAGAACCCGTTGACGTTGCCCCACGAGCCGGTGCTCGCCGGGAACGACTTCTGCGCGCTCGTCGTGCGGCGGCCCGAACCGTTCGTGGCGACCGCGCCCCAATCGGTGTTCGCGACCGCGACCCGCGCGTACGCGCCGCCCGAGGGTTCCGCGACGCTCGCCGGGGCCGACGCCAGCGCGTCGGTGCGCGCCGGGACCGTCGTGGCGGACGACCCGGTGAACAGCCCGAGGTAGTAGGTCGTCTGGATCGCCGTGGTGGCGCGCGGGACCTTGTTGAGGATGTGGTCGAGACCCTCGTCGGGGAAGATCTCGGCCCCGCCCTCCATGCGCGGGAGGCCGTAGACGCCGTGCAGGATGATGTCCCGCAGGCGCTTCTGGTGCTCCGGGTTCTCGTGATCGAGGACCGGGATGCTCTGGAACGTCTCGATCACGAACCCTTCCTCCGACTCGGGGTGTACTCGGCCTCGTCGCCGCCGAAGATCTCGAAGTGGCCTGCGCCGTCCTCGTTGTCGTTCGGCGCGTCGTCCACCCACTGCACGAGCCGCCCGTACTTCGGGGCGATGACGGTGGTGCCCTGCGGGCCGTCCACGACGTCTTCGCCGGTGACCTCGCGGTACTCGCCCTGCGGCGTGTAGCCCGCGAACGCCTCCCGGACTTCCTCCGGGGTACCGGCGCTCGCCAGCAGGTCCGCCATCGCCCCGCCCATCACGGACTCGGGCGCGAGCCACACGACCTTCTCGGCGTCGATCTTCGTCGCGGCCATCGCCTACCTCTCCGGGCAGACGGCGTGAACCTGAGCCTGCCCCTTCGGGATCACCACGCCGTCGAGCGGCAGCCCGCAGTTCGCGCAGGGCCGAGACGTGTGGACGAGGATGCGCTGCCCGGTCCGCTCGTCGTCCTTGAAGACCTCGACGTGCGCGCCGACGCGGATTCCGGGGACCGGGAGCATGGCTGGACGGTAGCTGCCCTCGGACCCTTCTTCGGATCGAACCTGCTACCGGAACGCGACCGTCGTGATCGCGGCCTCGCCCTGCGCCTTGAGGAGATCCTCGGCCTGATCGGCGCGGATGACCGCCTCGCCGTTGCGGCCCCATGTCTCCGACCACGAGTTCGTGATGCGGAGCAGCGGCACGTCGGTCTTGATCGAGGGGAAGCCGCCCGGCCGGGCGCGACCGTTGCGCGGCAGCACCACGCCCCGGACGATGTAGGCGTGGCCCCCGGCGACGTCGCCGGTGACGTTCAGGACGCCCTGCTCGTCCGGGTCGAACATGCCTTCCAGCCAGTCCGTGCCGAACACGACCGGGCCGAGCGACCCGAGCGCGCCGATCACGTCGTCGATGCCGAACGCCCACCGGTACTCGCCGACGTAGCCGAGCGCCTTCGCGGCCTTGAGCGCCCCGAGGACCGACGACCCCTCGTAGTCCTCGCCCGGCCACTCGTCGTTCTTCTGCGCCAGCCGGTAGAGCGCCTGCGCGAAGTCCTGATCGAACGGCTTGCCGCCCGGCAGCGTCAGCGGCTTCGGAGACGCCGCGAGGTCGTACGTGCGGGAGTTGCCGGTGCAGGCGGACGTGTTGCCCTGATCGAGCCGCAGCTTGAGCGGCCACGTCTTCGTGACCGGCGCGGCGAGGTAGTCGGGATGATCGCGGACCGCGAACCCACGGCTCCGCTCATCGAACTGTGCGATGCGGCCGAGACGAGGATCCGTGACCTCGACGCCGTTCTTGAGCCGAGTAGCCATGCCCGCAGAGTACGGGCAGATCGGATCGCTCCCACAACGCAAAAGACCCCGCCGAAGCGGGGCCTTTCACAGCGATGGCTTCCCGGTGGGAGTCTACGCCAGCCGGTCGAGCGTCTCCTTCTCGACCCCGAGGAACTCGTCGAGGTCGTCGAGGAAGCGGGCCGTCGTGACCAGCGCCCCGGCCTCCCGCAGTTCGGCGGCGGTCGCCTCGTCATGCTCCGGGAACACCGCGCGCGTGCAGTCCGTCAGCACGACCGTCGCGAAGCCCTTCGCCACCGCGTCAATCGCGGTCGCCTTGACGCAGAAGTCGAGCGCCAGCCCGACGACGAACACGCGCTCGATGCCCCACCGGCGCAGGTAGTCGGCGAGCGTCTCGTCGGTGAGGTCGCCGCCGCTGCCGGACCACATGCGACCCTCGAAGCCGGAGTACGCCTCCTTCGTCGCGTCGGTGCCCTTGAGGACCAGCGCGTTCTGCGCGTCCACGATCTTCTGGTGCTGGTACGCGCCGGTCGAGTTGTTGACGCAGTGCTGCGGCCACGGGCCGCCCTGCTTCTCGAACGAGCAGTGGTGGATCGGGTGCCAGTCCATCGTGCCGACGCGGACCTTGAACTGCCGGGCCAGCGCCGTGATCGGCTCGATGATCTGGTCGCCGTCGGTCACGCCGAGCGCGCCGCCGGGCAGGAAGTCGTTCTGGACGTCCACCATCAGCAGAGCGTCCCTCTCCGTGACGTTCATGCCGCACGCTCCTGCGCGTACTCGGCGCGCGCCTGCTCGTAGGCGGCCTGCGCCTCGGCGTCCCAACCGCCGGGCAGCCGCTCGATGTCGGCGCGCATCGCGTCGATGCGCTGGTTGAACTCCACGACCTCGCGCGCCCACCCGTCGGGATCGTCGAGTTCGCGGTCGGCGCGCGCGTTGGCGCGCGCCTCCTCCTCGGCGGCGACCGCGCGGGCCGTCCGCTGCTTGTCGGTCAGGGTCATCAGTTCATCTCGATTCGGAACTCGGGGGTCCACGCCAGCGGCAGCCCGTTGCTGCCGATCACCTGCGGCACCGGCTGGCCCGTCGCCGTGACGACGGCCTGCGCGAACGGCAGCGGAGTGCCCTGCGCGCTCTCGGTCTCGTGCCCGCGCCCGTCGTCCGGGATCGCGAGGCACGCCTTGAACCGGCTCGGCGCGCTGCTCGCGGGCCGCAGGGTGATCGCCACGAGCACCGGCTCGCCGTGCTGCGTGAGGATCGTCCTGCCCTCCTGCACCTGCTTCGCCTTCATCTGCTTCTCCTTGGTCGGGAACCTTCACTCCCGTTATCGGCGGGAACGTCCACGATGTTAGCAGACTTGTGGCGGGATGGCTACGAACTCAGCGCGGCCAGCGGTCATGCCACGTGCGCGGCGGACCCATGACCCACCGCACGCACAGCAGTCCGAACCCGCCGACGAGCAGGATCACGACGAGCCACGCCAGCACCCACGCCACGAGGCCGTCCGCGCCCACGACCAGCAGACCGAGGATCACGATGAAGCCGAACAGCCGCCACGCCCACACCATCGGCGCGTCGTAGCGGCCGTTCTCGTAGTCCTGCCGCTCGTGATGGGCGTTGTAGGTCTTCGCCGTCAGGTGCGGCTTCGGTCCCTCAGACATCGCCGAACACCCGCGCGATCAGGCTGTCCGAGCGCAGCTTCCGCGCCCGGTCGTTCGCGCCGACGGCCCAGATCGAGCCGGGGAAGTCGTTGCGCTCCTCCTCGGCCTCCCGGAAAGCGTGCGCGACCGACAGCGGGTCCGGCGTGTCGGCCGACTCGATGAACGGGGTCTGGAAGACCTGCTCGTCCGGCAGCCACGTGAAGACGACCGCCACGGCCTTGCCCTCCAAGGCGTCAGACATCGAGGTCCCTCCCGTCCGCCGACTCCGGCGTCTGCCCCTCCATCGACTGCACGGTCAGGTGGACCGCCACGACGTCCGGGTTGCCGGAGCCGGTCTCCAAGATCGCCTGCCAGATCTGCGCGTCGCTGTACTTCGCGCCGCCCTCCTTGAAGCCCTGCTCGCGGACGCGACGAATGAGCTTCCGCGCGCGCCGGGCCGCGTTCATCTTCGTCGTGACCCACTCGATGAACTGCATCGCCGTCTTCTGATCGCACGGCGACGAGCGGTCCGCCGCGCTCGCCCCCGGCGAGCCGGGGAAGTGGCAGCGGTAGGCGACGGCCGGGACGTCGTGCTGCAACGTCACGTAGTACCGCCACGAGCCGTCCGGCCGCCAGTACAGCGCGCCGTGCTTGCCCTCGTGCTGCACCGGTCCCTTGCCGGTGTCGCCGAGCGGCGGGAACGCGAAGTCCCCGAGCGCCGCCGGAATCGTCGGGTTGGTCATGCGTTCCATCCTCGCGCTCGCGCCTCGGAGTCCGGGCCGGTGAACTGCGCCCCCTGCGGCAACGAGAATCCGCGCAGGTACGCGCCGAGGTCCCACTCCCACCCGGTCTGCTCGGCGATGTAGCCCGCGTCCAGCTTCGACGCCGGGGTGCCGGGGATGACGCCGACCATCTTCTGCGTCTCCGGGTCGAAGCACAGCCCCACGAACTCCATGCTCGTCGTGCCGTCGTTCTTCTCGAAGGCGACGACGACGGAGACCTCCATCGTGCCCTCCCGGAACAGCGGCCTCCCGCAGTTCGCGCACGGCGGGTTGTCGCCGTACGCCCCGCGCGCGGGCCGCGCGGGGCGTGTGCAGTCCTGCGGGCACTTCCATGCGCTGCCGACCTTCATCGACGCCGCCCTCCCCGCCGGTTGCCCCGGCCCTTCTTGCCCTTCGGCTTCGTGGTCTCCACCGGCTGCGGCTCGAACAGGGTCGCGGAGCCGAACATCTGCGCCCGAGCCATCTCGTCCATGCAGTCCCGGTCCTTGCACTCGAACCAGCCGCAGACGACGCAGTAGCCGTCATCGTCCAGATGGTCGCCGACCGGCGTGCCGGTCGTCTCCGGCAGCGACAGCCGCGTCGAGCCGGTCGGGTTGTCGTACGCGATGCTGCGCCCGTAGGCGTCGCTGCCGCGCGACGGGTAGTTCGACGGCCAGCGGATCACGCGGTCTTCGAGGTCCAGCAGGACCGACCAGATCCGCGAGTACACGCTCGCGCGCTGCCAGCCCTGCTTCTTCTTCACTTCGTCCTTGAAGTTCGAGTAGTCGATCTCCGTCGCCATCGCGCGGACGGCCTCGGCCCACGCCTGCTGCTTCACGCGGATGCGGCAGGGGTAGTCGGTGCCCTTCGTCTCGGCGATCTTCACGTTCGGGAAGAAGTCGGCGAGCGCCTCCAAGTCCTTCCGGTTGCGGGCGCGCACGGTGACCATTCCGGTCTTCACGTCGCCCTTCTTCTGCACGGCGCTGTAGAAGCCGCGCGGGGTCATCAGCCACATGTTGTTGTCCTTGTCTCCTTGGTCGGGAAGGTCCACGATGTTAGCACCGTGGACGCAGAGTGCCTAGCGGGTGAACTCCCACGCGCGCTCGGTCAGCTTGAACGGGGCATCCTCCGGCCCCTTGACGTACGGGTGAATCCAGATCTGGCGGTGCGACGACAGGCTCGGGTACCACTGGTTGCGCCAGTGGCCGTGGACGAGGAACCGCACCGAGACCTCGCGGCCCGTCGGCTCGGCGTCGCCGCCGCGCGCCCGGCGCAGCTTGCAGACGTTGATCGTCCGCTGGTCGAAGCCCTTGCGCTTCGCGTCCCGCCACAGACCGCGCGGCGCGCGCTCGCGCACCGGCACGAACTGCTGCGCGATCCGCCACATCGTCTGGATCAGCCGGACCTGATCCTTCGCGCGAGCGAGAACCTCCTCCTCCACGTCGTCGCGCAGCACGCTGATCCGGCTGATGTCGGTCCACGGGTTCTCGCCCCACGTCCACTGGAACGTGTGGCACATCGAGAGCGCCTGCTCGCGACGCATCCGGTCGAGCAACTCCTGCGACCCCCACCGCGTCACGTCTTCGTCCCACGCCGACGTGTAGTAGGTGATCCAGAAGCACCCGGCCGACAGATCCTCGTTGTGGACCGCGATCCACGAGATCGCGCGCACCGGGATCGTGCCGTCGGTCGCGCGCATCGGGTGGTCTTCGTCCCACGGCGCGTCCTTGAGCGTGATGGGCCGCGCGAGCAGCGCGAACCCGGCGGGCACGAACGGGTCACCCGGCAGCACCGCCTCCGGCTCGAACGTCTCGCGGGCGCGGTCCACCAGTTCGCAGATGTCGTCGCTCACGTAGATCGGCTCGGCCTCCGACAGCACCGCGTTCTGCGTCGCGATGATGTAGCCCGGCGGCATCCGCTCGTGGACCTTGTGCTTGCGCTGCATGTCGGCCTCGAAGTACGCGAGGTAGTTCTGACCCTCCTCCGAGTTCGTCCACTCGTGCAGGCGAAGCTGCTCGACCATCGCGTCTTCCCACCGGCCGTAGCGGATGCTCACGAGAACATCACCGCCTCGAACTGCGCCAGCGCGGCCTGCGGGTCCGTGTACGGCAGGACCACCGCGATGATCTCCTCGGGCAGCGCGTGGTCGCGCGTCTCGGCGTCGAACACGAACTCCGGCGCGCGCCAGCCGTCGTTGTCGGTGATGAAGTCGATCTGCTCGACCTCGGGGTCGTCGCCGACGATGACGTACTGGCCGGGGAACGCACCCATCTCCGCGCCCATGCTCTCCTCCCACGTGTCGAGCGGCCGGACGCCGGTGCCGTAGCACGTGGGGCAGGACTGCTCCGTCTCGCACTGCGGGTCGGGACCGGGGATCCCGGTGCGCGGGTTGATCGAGTAGCCGACGACGCCGACGACGCCCTCGCCGTGACACCGGCGGCACGCGGTCTGCGGGTGGTTGATCGTGGTCACTGTGGTCTCCTTGGTCGGGAAGGACTCTCGCCCCTGTTATCGGCAGGAACGTCCACAATGTTAGCACCTGCCTCGTATCCGTACAAGCACGAAGGCCCGCCGCGTTCCCCCAAACGCGGCGGGCCTTGGCCCTCCCGAGGCTGTCGTGCGAGTTACGAGCAGGCGACGCTCAGGCCACGCACGGTCTTGACCGTGTGGACCCGCCCGCTGCTCGTGCGGTAGCGCGCGGTGATGCGCACGTTGTAGTTGCCCTCCGCGCGGTTGCGCAGATCGACGGTGATGGCGCGCCCCTTGACGACCAGCTTGCGGCCGTTGAGGGTGGCGCGGGCCGACACGAAGCGCTCGCCCTTGCGCGACGGGGCGCGGAGCGTGCGGACGATGTTGCCGGAGCAGGTGGCCTGCGCCGTCGGGGCGGCCGGAGCCGGGACGGCGGTCACGGGACCCTGCGGACCGGCGACGCCGACGCCGTTGTTACCGGCGGGGCCAGCGGGACCCTGCGGGCCAGCCGGACCGGCGGGACCCTGCGGACCGGGGACCTGCTGCGGGACCTCGAAGTCGATGATCTGATCGTTGATCTGGAAGCCATCGACGGCACCGTGCCACTCGAAGTCGCGGCCCTTCGTGATCTGCGCCGAGATGAGCGTGGCGTCCGGGAACGTGGCCTTGATCTCGGTCAGCGTGCAGGGCGTCGCCTGATTGCAGCCGGTCGTGCCGCCAGCGCGGACGACGTTGCCCGCCGCGCCGGTGAGGAACCACTGCCCGGCCGAGGCGTCGATCCGCGACCACACGTTCGCCGGAGCGTCCGTGGGCAGGCTCGTCATCGTCGAGAAGTTCAGCCCGGCGGTGTTCGTCGGGCCGGACGGGTCGATCTCCATGCCGACGCTCGGCAGGTTGTTCAGCGCGATGGTGCGGTTCTCGCCGGTCGTGAAGACCGAGAACGCGAGGGTGTTGATCGACGCGAGAGGCGTGCCCACGTAGTCGATCTCGTTGCCGTAGGCCATCTTCGACTGGCCGTTGGCGACCGTGAAGTTGACCGAGCCGCGACCGAACGGCGGGGTCGCCGGGCCGGTGCGCAGTTCGGCGCTCGCGGCACCGATGACGTTCCGGTTGACGACGCCCCAATGGTCGTTGGCGGGGACGACGGCCGCGCTCGCGGCCTGCGCGCTCCCGAGGAGCGCGATGGCGGTGGCAGCCGCCGTGAGGGTCTTACGCATGGAAGTGAACTCCTAGCTCTGGTCGGGTCGGTGGCGGACTCAACCGCCACCCCTTGTTGGCTTCATACCCCGAATCGGCATCCGACCGACTCGGCTGTACTTCGTGTCAGGCACCGAACGCTATGGCAGCGTCACGGCCGTGAGAACGGGGAGCGCGGCGGCTGAGACCAGCACCAGCACCCCCATCACGATCTTCAACATCCGAGTCTCCTGTTCTAGTTCGGGGAGGCCGGACATCGGCCTCCACGCTGTCATCGGCGGACAGCGCGAAGGACTTGAGTGCAAGCCCGGCTGCGCTCCGAGGGACCGCCCCCCACCCCCCGATAAGGAGTGGTCCCTCGCAGCGCAGGCCGGGCCTGCGCGGGCCGCTAGGCGGCCATCAGAACCTCGTTGAGCAGCTTCACCGTCGCGCGGTCGGCCTTGTCGGTCTCGCCGGTGACGACGTTCAGCATGTTGCGCTCCGAGCGCTCCATGCCGCGCACCGTGAACTCGTGGTGCTGCGCGGTGTTCATCGCCTGCAAGACGCCCCACGCCGTCCCCTTCCACGGGGCGACGCGCGGGTCGCCGTTCCAGAGGGTCCGCAGGGTGTCCTGCTTGTTGACGGCCAGCGTCTTCGCGCGGCCCTCCTCGTCCGGCACGGGCGCGAGGGAGTCGAGGAACGCCTGGAACTCCGCGTCGGAGACCTTCACGCTCGTGAGCGCGGCAACCTCCTTCTGGAACTCGTCGGCGGTCGAGTAGATCACGCCGAGCGCGTCCTTGAGCGCCTTGGGCGAGACCTCGGAGTTGCGGGTGTGCTTGATCTTGAGCGTCTCGGACGCCTCGCCGAGCGCGATGCTCAGGGTGTTGTCGCACACCGGAAGCTGGATCGCGCGCTTGTAGGTCGAGGAGAGCGAGCCGTCGTGCGCCGTGGCGGCGAGGATGAACGGCCGGAACTCGACGCCCTCGGGCGTGACGATGTTGTCCGGGACCTCCACCGTGACCCACGCCACGCCGCCGCCCTTGAGGAGGCCCGCGCTGGCGATGGACAGGTCGTCGTCGAGCGCCGTCGTGACCTTCTCGATCAGCCACTCGTCGTACTGGTGGATCTTGTAGCCCTTCTTCGGCACGTTGAGGATCGCGCCGGTGTCCGGGCGCAGGATCGTCTTGCGCGTCGTGTCGCGGACGGTCAGGACGCCGCCCTCGGTGATCGCGGTGGACACGAGGTCGCCCTCGATGGCCTTCCACGGGAACAGACGCTCGATGACGTCCTCGACGGGGATCGCGCCCTCGTAGTGGTTGGACTTCTCGCCCTGCTGCGCGGCGCGGTAGTGCCACGCGGTCCCGCGCTTCTCCGTGAACCCGATCAGCGTGTTCTGATTCAGGTCGGTGATGGTCTCCTGCGACATCCTGCTCTCCTTGGTCGGGAAGTTTCTCTGTCGCTCCTGTTATCGGCAGCGACGTCCACAAAGTTAGCAGGTCCGACGCAGTTCGGTCAAGAGCCTGTATGGCTAAGAACGTCGAAGGCTCGTCGGAGGCGCATGATTCGACGCCCGAGCGCCTGCCCCGTGACGCCAAGATCGCGGCCCACCGACGCGAGCGTCTCGCCCGCCTCCACGCGCACGAGCGCCGCCCGCGTCTCCTCCTCCTTGAGGTTGTGGTCGCCGTTCAGCCGAGCCGGGAACCCGGACGCCACGAGCGCGTTGTTCCACGTGCCGAAGACCCGGAAGACCGTCTGGTAGGACGGCTCGCAGTGCAGACGTTTCCACTCGTTGACGCCGGGCGGCCCATCATGCTCGCGCGCCCACGCGCGGAAAGCCTCGACGATGGTCTCCTCCGTCCAGACTCGCGGCCTCGGCACAGCGCCTCCTGTTGGTCGGGTGCCGCGCCCATCGGCGCGGCACCCGCCAGCTTACATCGTGGACGCTACGCCGCGATGGTGCGGACGACGCCATACTTCTCGAACAACTCCGGCCGGTCGAGCGCCAGCCGCCACGTCCGCCCGGCGAGCATCGTCAGCGCCTTGTAGTAGCCGCGCGACAGGTGGTCGGTCTCCCACTCGTGGCCGAACTCGTGGACGAGCAGGTCGATCACGTCCTCGTCCACTTCCGCGAACCACGAGTGCCCGAGCCTGCCGAGGTTCAGCGTCAGCCGCCCCGGCCCGTACGCCGCGTTGAACGGCCACTTCACGTCCGTCGCGACGCGCACCTGCACGGGCCGCTCCAACAGCGCCTCGCCGAACTCGCGCGCGAACGCCACGACGTTCTCGATGGGCTGCGTGTAGTGGTCGGGGTCCATGATCTTCAACTGCTCGTCCCCGGCCGACGGGTTCGGCGACGGCGTGACCTGCCCGGCAGGCAGCACCGCCCCCGCGCCCTTCACGTTCTTCCACGCCGCCTTCGGCAGCGCGCCGCCCGGCACCACGGTGTACCCGGCCGCCACGGCGATCTTGTTCGCCTCCAAGTCGTTCGGGTCGTGGATCACCGCCTTCTCGCCGAACCGCTTGGAGAACGCCAGCTTCACCGCCTCGGGGTCCGCGTCCTCGTCCTCCAAGGCGTTGCTCACCCACGTCGCCTTCGCGTCGGTCTCGGAGAGCAGCTTGATCGTGTGGTTGAGCACCTGCACGCGGACGTCGCGCAGGTACGCCGGGGGCACGTTGTCGCGGTCCGAGTTCAGCGGGACCTTCTGCATGACCTCCACGTGGAAGCGGTCGCCGGTCTCCACGACCGGGATCCCCAACTCGTAGATCGAGGCGGTCTCGCCCTCCCTCGGGTCGAACACCCGCACGACGGTCTTGCGGACCGTGGGCCGCAGGCGACCCTCACTGTCGGCAATCTCCGTGCGCAACGGGACCGTGAACTCGGCGACCGGCTTGCGCTTGCCCAACTCGCGCAGGTTGTAGGTCGTCGTGATGTTCTCCGGCACGATCAGGGTGTTGACGAACGAGTCGATCTCCTCGAACTCGGCCTTCGTCATCCGCAGCACCGCCTCGAAGGAGGAGCCGACGGCCCGCTTCTTCGGCAGGTGGTAGCGGCCCTTGCTCGTGAACAGCACGGTGCCCTTGGTCGTCGTGATCTTCGTCTCGTCGCACATCGCGATGACGAGCTTCTCGCCGAGGTTGAACCGGCCGCGCTTCTCCGGGTCGTCCTTCTTGAGGCTGTCGGCGAACAGCGTGTAGGCGTGCGACAAGTCCTTGAAGCCCTCGGGGTTGTCGTCCTCCACCACGAGCCGGTACTTGCCCTTGCCCAACGACTCCACGGTGATGTCCACCTGCGAGGAGTCCTCGTCCCATGCGTTCTGCGCCAACTCGGCGACGATGAACGCCTTCGGTCTGCGCGCAAGCTGCGCGGCCAAGCCCTCCTTCGATACCTCGAAGGTCGGCAGCGCGCGCGGGCGCGTTGTGCCTGCCATCTGGTCCTCCTATTTGGTCGGGTAGTCCACGGCTCCCGAGGGTGCCGCGTCCATAAAGTTTACACCACGCCGCAAGCGGCCAAACTCACAGCGTCCACGTTTTTGCCCGCTAAATGGGCAAGTTCACGCCGCGACCAGCATCGAGATCGGCGTCTCCGTGGCGCGCTGCGGCTCCTTGCAGTACGCGGCCCGCCACGCCTCCCGCGTGTCCCGCATCGCGAAGACAGCCTTCCACTCCCGCCGGTGATCGGTGTCGTGCGGCCAGCGCACCCGGCCGTCCGAGAACGACGGCGCGGTCCCGAGCGCGAACAGCCACGCGCGCTCGAAGTCGAATCCGAGATGCCGGGCGCGGCCCAACAGCACGCGCGCCTGAATCGCGGGAGAGCGCTGGCACTCACGGCACAGCCACTCGTCGATCTGGAACGGCTCGGGACCCACGGGGTACCGCAGGCCACAGTCGAAGCAGGTCTTCCCGCCCACGGCTACTGGCGGTAGGTGAGGTCGAGGACGTCCTCCGGGACTCCGACGTGCCCGGCGGCCTCGTCAGGACCCTCCGGCTCCCACACGACACCGGTGCCGTTGCAGGTGGGGCATTCGTCGCCCGCCGTGCCGAGGCACTTGCGTCCCTCGCACTTCGGGCAGGTGTGCGGCTTGCTCACGCTCGTACCTCCGTCTAGCTCGCGGTCTTGAACCTCCTCCCGGAGCTAGACGAGCCGATACCCCTACTGCTAACATCATGGACGCCGTGACGACCAAGACCTCCAACGCCTTCGCGCTCGCCGAGAGCATCCACCGGGACCAGACGGACCGGGCGGGCGCGCCGTACATGGTCCACCTGTTCACGGTGGCCGCGTACGCGGCGCTCGCGACACGCGGCGACGAGACCATCATGGCCGCCGCGCTGCTCCACGACGCCATCGAGGACGCCGCCGAGAACGGCTTCGATCCCCGGTTCGTCGCGAGCGACATCGCCGTGGACGTCGGCGACGACGTGCTGCGCATCGTCGAGATCGTCACGAGGCGGGACGGCGAGACCTACGACGCCTTCATCGAGCGGATCGCTCAGGACCCGCAGGCGACGCAGGTGAAGCTCGCCGACCTCACGCACAACATGGACCTGTCCCGGCTGCCGACCGTCACCGAAGCGGACGGCAAGCGGCGGAACAAGTACCTGCGCGCGTACCGGCGTCTGACTCAAGCGGTGGCCTCCTCGCCCGCCGCCTGATCCCCTTCGCTCCCGCCCTGCTGATTCTCGGGAGCGTCCTCGGCGAACGGATCCGGTCCGAACTCGCCGTACATCTCACCCACGACCTGCCGAGCTTCCTCCTCGGTTAGCTCGTTCGCCTCACCGGCGATGTCGAGGTCGGGGTAGTCGGCCCACTGGCCGGAGTTCGGCTGCCACACCTGCGACAACCAGCCGTCCTTGAGGCGGGCGAACACTTCGTCGCGCGGAAGGATGAAATACCGGGTCGCGCCCTCCGGCGCGGCGCTGTCCGGCGCGGTCTCCGCGACCGGCTTCTGCTCGGGGGGCGGGGCGTCAGCCGCCATACGACTTCTCCCACGCGCCCTGATACAGCTTCTTCTGCGCCATCTCCAAGTCGGCCATCTGCTTGCGCTCCTCCGGTGTCGGCCCGAGCGCCTGCGCGGAGGCTGCGGCGGGGCCACCGGCGGCGCGCTCGTACGGACCGGTCTTCTTGCGCGCCTTCACGGTCGCCTCGATGTTGCGCCACTCCTCGTACAGGTGGTGGCCCTCCGTCTGCTTCGCGTGGAACATCGCGGCCGTGTTCAACTGCAACTCCGACACTACGCCGTTCGGCGACACGAGCGCCACCGCCGCGTCGCGGTAGCCCTGCCCGGTCGGCCCGACGTTGTGCGGCGGCGGCGGGTCGAGGTACCGGTTCTCGGCCTTCTGGATCGACCAGCCCGCCTTCTCGGCCTGCTCGCGGATCGAGTCCATCGCGGCGGGCATGTCCGCCAGCGTCGGCACGACCATCGTCGCGCGCAGCACGTCCTGCAAGCGATTCCAGTCGCCGTCGTACTTCGTATCGACCTTCTGCTTGGCGCGTTCCATCTTCTTCATCGGCCCCATGACGAGCATCGGCTTGGAGATGCCCTTGCCCGCGTCCTTCTCGGCCTTCTTGATGTCAACGGTCTTGCCGCCCAAACCTTGCGCCGCCTGATCGAGGAGGCCCTTGAACGGGTCGAAGTCCTCGGTCGCCGCCTTGAACAGGTCGTCCGCGCCGTTGAAGTTCTGCTTCGGCTTCTCGTCCTCCCCAGCCTTGACCATCGCGCGCATGTCGTCGTCGATGGCGTGCATGTCCTCGGGCTTGATCTTGCCCATGCCGAGGACGCCGGGGGACTTCGGCAGCGCCGGATGCGTCGCGCGCTCGTCGGGCGCGGCGTCGGCGGCCAGCGGCTTCTGCGCAGGGGCGGGCGCGGCCGGTGCAGGGGCGGCCGGGCGCGCCGCCTGCGCCGGGCGGGGCTTCGGCACGAACGGCTTCGGGCGTGCGCCGCGCTGCGCCGGGGCCGGAGCCGCCGGGCGGGCCGCCGGAGCCGCCGGTGCGTCGCCCGCCACGTTCTTCTTCGAGAACTTGCCGTGGTCGCGCTTGACCATCCACTCGCGGAACCGGGCGGCGAGACCGAACGCGGCCTCCTCGATGGTGCCGTCCGACTCGGCCTCGTCGATCTCGTCGTGGGTCAGGAACCCGGCGTCGGCGAGATCCTCGGGGGACACGCCCTGCGCGACCATCCGCTCGTGGAGGTCGGCGTTCTCACGCATCCGCGCGAGCGTGAGCGCCTTGTCCATGCCCTGCGCGTCGCGGCGAAGCTCGTTGTCGCCGATGTACGTGTCGGCCGAGCCGATGATCGCGGTGAGGCTGTCGATCAACTCCAACTGGTCGCGCAGGCTCGCGCGCGCCTGATCGCGGGCCATGTCCACGAGGTCGCGCAGGCGACGCAGAGACGAGACGCGCTCGGCGGGTTCCAACTCGGGGTCGGTCGCTGCCGCGCTGACCTGCGAGCGAAGGGCGTCCACGTCGGGCCGGGCCACGCGCGCAGACTAGCGCGATCCGAAGACGCCACCGGGACCGAAGTTGCCGGATCCCGCACCCCGAAGTTGTGGGTCCACACAGTTGCACCCCGAGCTAAGAACGTGGTACAAACTGCGGCACCCGGCAAGAGGACGCGGCAAACGGGCCGTCTCCCACCCCGGCTAACCACAGGAGGAACCGCCCATGAGCGCGGTTGCGAAGCAGGACCCGGCCACCGAGCCGGACACCGAGGTCACCATGACCCCGGAGGAGGAGGCGGCCGAGGTCGCCTCCCGCGTCGCGGAGAAGTTCAGCGACGTGGACTTGTGGGACGACAACGATTGGCGGCTCGACCGCCCGTCGCTCCACATCGCGATGCACGCCAAGATCCGCAAGGCGCGCCCGAAGGACAAGTCCGAGCGCACGACCCACGCCCTCACGCGGGGCAGCCTCGTCCGCTCCATCGTCCCGGACACGCCGAGCGTTGGCTCGGACGAGTTCAACGCCCTCGACGACATCGACCAGCAGGTCGTGCGCGAGGTCACCAGCCGGATCTGGCGTGAGGTCAAGCCGTACCAGCACAGCGGCCTCGCCGCGATGGCCCGCGCGGAGGGCGTCATCCTCGTCAAGACCGAGATCTCGGTGGACGAGGAGCCGGTCCCGGCGGTCTACGTGACGGACGACGTGGACCTGCTCAAGCAGGACTACCGTGGGCCGCTGCGCGACGGCGTGCGCAAGGCGACGTCGAAGTACGCCGAGAGCATGGCCGAGGTCATCCGGGTGCTCCCCGAGCACTCCGACACGTTCAAGAAGGACGTGACGAAGGACCTCAAGGCGGCGGGCGACCTCGCGAAGTCCGTCCTCGCCATCGAGGCCCCGGACAACGGCGACGGCTCGTAGCCCTAGCCACATCAGGAAGCGATGGATGGGGGCCTCCGTGCCCCCATCCGCGTCTCTACACCTACCCGACCAAGGACCCGCATGTACATGACCAAGCCGCCCACGCAAGCCGACCGCGTGTACAACGCGCTGATCGAGCGCGGCTCCCTGATCCGCGACGACTTCCTCGGCGTGACCATCGACGGCCACCCGCCGATCCAGAACCTCACCGCCGAGATCGACCGCGCTCGAAAGAAGTACGGGATCGACGTGATCCCGAAGAAGGAGGGCAAGATCACGCGCTGGTACTTCGCCAGCCCGGAGGAGGCCCAGAAGGAGCGCGAGAAGGCGGCCCGCAAGCGTCGTCGCCGCCGTGGCCGCAAGCCGAAGAACGACGAGAGCAAGCTCGTCCGCGAGACGACCGCCGTCAAGCCGTTCCAGAAGCGGATCCTCGCGCTCAAGGACCGCGCGCAGGATGCCCCCGGCAGCTACAGCACGTGGCTGACGAAGCGCAAGAACATCGTCACGCTCGCGCAGAACGCCGCGCAGACCGAGCCGATGGCCTTCTGGAAGGCCGCCCCGCTCGACGAGATCGGCGAGACGATGGAGGATCTGATCGACGCCTACGAGGCGCTCGGGCGCACCATCTCCGCGTTCGATCAGCGGATGCTCGACGAGAAGCAGGTCGAGAAGATCGAGAAGATGGTCGCCGACACGCGCGGCCGGTCCGGCGGTGAGATTGCGAACGTGAACTCGCTCGTGCAGAAGAAGCGCGACCGCTACGACATCGACTACCTGCTGTAGGGGGCGGGCGGCGCGACGTCGCCCTTCACCGTCACCGGGCAGCGGTACCGGTGCGCGATGTAGCCGGGGCAGCCGCAGTCGCACGCCCCGGACGGCAGGTACACGAAGCAGTCGGGATCGTGCCGGAAGTCCGTCAGCGGGTTGTTCGCCACGGCGGGCAGCCCGCACGCCCGGCAGACCACCGGCGGCTCCTTACGCCGCGTCCTCGGGACTACCCACCGCATCGTCACCCTCGGGAGCGTCCCCGGCGTAGTACGGCAGCGGCCGGTCGAGGTAGTCGTAGTCCCACGGATCCTCGACCGTCCACTCGGTCGGCGGGACCTTCGGCGCGCCCGCGCTGCGCGTCGGGTACATGTTGTCGGCCTCGGTGAGCACCGCCTGCTCCGGGGCCACCGGCGGCTGACCGGCCTTCTCCGCGAAGTTGTCCAGCTTCTTGCGGTTCCACACGTGCAGGTTCCCTCCCCCGCCCGACGCGATGTGATCGCGGCGCTCGAAGACGTCGAGCTTCTCCAACCAGTCCAGCTTGGAGATCTCGTCGTTGAAGACCCGGCTGACGGCGGCGTGCAACTCGCGGACGCGCTGGATCGGCACGAAGCGGCCCTCCTCCTCCGCGCGCGAGACCGCGCTCGACACGGCGTCCTCCGTCGGGGCCGTCACGTACAGCACCCGGACGTCGTACCCGGCGTTGCGCTTGCGGGTCAGGTGCTTCACGAACTCGCCCTCGTCGCCGTCGCCGGTGCCGTCGAACACGATGTTCAAGCCGAGGTTCATCGCCTCGTGGTTCAGGCGCATCGCGAGGTCGCCGGACTCCTCATGCACGGACGTCGCCGCGTACCGGCGGGTGCCCTCGTCGCCGGAGGAACGCATCGCCGTGTACTCCGGCAGCGCCTCCTTGAGCGCGTCGGCGTCCACCGTCACCGCGTTCGCCGGGCGCAACTGGTCGCGGTTCTCGCGCAGCACCGTCGTCTTGCCGGACGCCGGGCCGCCCGCCGTGAACAGCGCATCCGGGTTGCTCGCGCCACGCGCCTCCTGCGCCGCCGAGCGCACGACTTCCTTCTCCTCGCTCGTCAGCCGCCCGCCGGACGCGAGCTTCGTCACGAGCGGATGGTTCACGCCGAGAAGCTCCGCGACGCCGGTCGGTCCCTCCGAGCGCGTCGGCAGACCCGCGAGCGCGCGGCCCACGGCGCGGTCGTGGATGATCCGGCGCTCCTCGGAGTACGGGTGATGCTGCTTGCCCTTCGGGAACAGCCCCGTCGGATCGTCGTGGCGGTACGCCTCGACCGTGTTCTCCTTGCCGTTCATCAGCGCCCGCGCGATGTCCGTCACCTGCGGCCAGTCGTTGAGGCCGAGCGCGTCGATGTCGGCCTGCGTCACTCCCGGCGACCGGGCCGGATTCGGCATCCGCACCGACAGGCGCTTCGGCTCCGGGGTGCCGTCCGGCAACCGGCGCGGCTGACCGAACTCGTCTGCGAACCGGCCGACGCGGTTGCGCCGCCGGTGCTGCGCCAGCCGCCGCAACTCCTCCGGGTCGGGCAGGTGCCCGCGCGCCTCGTGCAACCGTCCGCGCGGCGGCGGCATCGGCTTCTGGTCCTCCGTCGGGATCGCCGAGCGGTACAGCACGCTCGCGAAGTTCCGGGCCTCCGGGTGCGTCGCCGGGGTGCGCGTCACCGCCATCGCGATGTCCATGCACTTATCCCACCGGGCGACCTGCTCGTCGCTGACGACGCCGGGCGGAAGCAGCGGGTCGAGGATGACCTCGCCGTGCTCGTCTGTGCGGTCGTGTGCCATGCCTAGAAGGGGATGTCGCCGTTGTCGTCCACCGGCGGCCCCTGCGGCACCCCCGGCTGGTAGTCGTAGATCTTCTGCTTGCTGCCCATGTTCAACGGCAGCATGACACCGGTCTCGGTGCCCTCCACGCGCAGGCTGCCCGACTCCGTTGTCGCCGAGACCACCTTGTAGGTCTCCCCGTCCGGGTGGAGCTTGAACGTCTGCCCGATCACCGGGCCGGGCGTGTCGAACAACTCGGAGACCGTCTCGATGACCGGACCCTGATACGCGCCGCCCGGCGCGCCGGACCCGGCGGGCTTGAAGTCCGGCAGCCACTTCACCGGCGTGTCGTCGTCCCACTGCTGCACGTACCCGATGGGAGCCATCTGGTTCTTGTGGGTCTTCTCGAACAACTTCGCGCTGCCCATGCCCTGCTTCATCCAGATGCCGCCGTGGGCCTCGAAGAACGCGCCGTGCTGCAAGGCGGTGAACGAGTCGGTGCCCGCGTCGCCGGTGTCCGGCGCGCTCGCGCGCTCCCACGCCCCGGCGTCGAACCACGCCTTCACGTCTGCGTGCGAGAACGGGTCGCTCGACGAGATCCCGGTATCGACGACCACGCCCTCCGGCCCGACCGACTTCACCGTCCACTCGCTCTTGGAGTTCGGCGGTCCCACGAGCACCTTCATGCCCGGCGTCGCCGGGTGGCCGTAGTCCGGCTTCGGCGGCAGGAACAGGTACTCCGGCGTGAAGCCGGGATTCGTCGCGGTCTTCTCGTCGTTGCCGTCGAAGGTCAGGACGCCGTTGCTGCCCTGCGTGACCACGCGCTTGACCATCCACGTGTCGCCGTACTCGTGCATCCCGTAGTAGTCGCCGGGCTGCAACTGGCCGATGGTCAGGCCCGAGATGTTCTTGTCCATCCCCGGCGGTCCCTCGTCCGCGCCGACCGTCACGTAGCCGAGCTTCGGCTCCTCCGGCGCGCTCGGGGCCGGGGGAGCCGGGGCACCGATCTTGCGGGTCGTGACGTCGTGGCCCACGTTGTCGTGGAAGATCTGCCCGTTGTCGAGCCTGCGGTAGTGGCTGCCGCCCGGACCCCGGCCGATGACCATGAAGTCGTTGCCGTTGAAGGAGAAGAACGAGCCGATGGGCAGGTACTTCGAGTTGCCCGCCGGGCCGTCCTCAAGCTCCGACAGGTGCGGCGTCGGCAAGCTCAGGTGGACCTTCTTGAACGACGTCGCCGTCGTGTTCGCCGCCTCCATCTCGCCGAGCGGGAAGAACATCCGCTTCGCGTAGCTGTCCCGGACGTAGGCGACCTTGCCGTTCGGCAACTGCACGAGATCGAACTCCGCGAGGTCGCCCTTCGCCGTCTTCGCCTCGTCCGGCACGTAGATCCCGGCCTTCTGCGCGTTCTCGGTGTTCGTGAGATCGCCGACCGACGGCTCCGGCGTCGTCGGCGTCGGCGGGGACTGGACGTCGTAGACCGTCGGCACGTTGTCGTGCAGGTACAGATCCTCGAAGTTCTCGTTCGGCGTGCCAGCCTCGCCCTGCGCCGTGAAGCCCGAGTCCGTCACCGACGTGACCTTGTAGCGGTAGAGCTTGTCCGGGCCGAACAGGAACGAGTCGCCGACCTTGAGGTCGGTGGACGCCTTCGCGCCCTCGCCGCTCGGCAGATCCTCGTGCCCGATCACGTAGGTCGTCGTGTGGAACGGCTTCGTCTCCATCGTCTCCGGCCCGATGGTCGGAGTGTCGGAGTCCGAGATCGTGATGGTCGAGCCGCTCTTGCCGACCACCGTGAACACCGTGTCGTTCCACTCCTCCGGGTTCGGCGTGAAGGCGTACTTGTCGCCGACCTTGAGGTCGTCCATGTGCTCGACCTTCTTCGGCCCGCCGCTGACCGGGCGGAAGAAGTCGGCGTCGTACGCGCCCGTGCCGCCGTCCGGGTGCTGCACCTTGATCGTGCCCGGATCGTTGCCCGAGCCGAGCGCGATGACCGGCTCCGGGGCACCGATCCCGAAGTGAAGCTCGTAGCTCTCGCCCTTCATAATCGGCTCCGGGTTGTCGCCGCCCGTGAACATCGGGTTCCCCGCCGAGTACACCTGCCCGGACGCGACCGAGACGCCCTCCGGCTCCGGCACGACCTTGAAGATCGGGTTGGAGCCGAGGTTCATCGAGGAGCCGACCTCGTTCGTCATCGTGGGACCCTTCACCGCGACCGTGAAGGAGTTCGGGCCGGTCTTGTGGAACACCGAGCCGGAGGCGTTCGCCAAGTAGGACCCGACCGGCGCGTCCATCGCGGACACGTCGAACCCGCCCGGCTCGGCGGGCATCAGGTCCGGCGAGATCGACTCGATGGGGACCTCGAACTGCTGGCCGAACATGTTGTGGGCCGGGTCGATGACCTCCACCTTCGCGTTGCCCGTCGTCGGGGTCCCGCCGACGTGCGGATCCACGACCTTGACCGACGTCTTGTTGAACGCGGTCCCGGCCGACAGTTCCCCGGTCTGCCCGGCCTTGAGCGTCGGGGCCTCCGGCATCATCAGCGTCGGCTGGTCGCCCTCCGGGAACGCGGTCGGCCCGGTGCCCGGCTTGTCGAGCACCGAGTCGGTGTCCACCGTCTCGTCATGCCCAAGCTGCAACTCGTGGTCCGGGTCCTGCGTGCTCGTGATGATCGTCGTCGCGGCCATGTGCTTCGTGACCTGCAACTGCTCGCCGTCGCCCTCCGTGTAGATCGTGCCCACCGGCAGGGAGCCGACGCTGATCCCCGCCGGGAACGTGTCGCCGATCAGGATGTCGTCGCCGTAGATGCCCACGTTCTTGAGGCCAATCGCCTCGGGCTGCGCGACCACCGGCTGCGCGCTCGGGCCGCTCGCGACGCCACCGCCGCCGATGTTCGACAGGATCGCGTCCTGCGGGATGTGCTCGTCGTGCCCGGCCTTGAAGGAGTCCTCCGGGTTGAGCTTGCTCGTGATCGTCGTCTGCCCGCCGGAGTGGTCCTTGATCTCCCACTGCTCGCCGTTCGGATCCTCGTAGCTGCTCCCCACCGGCAGACCGCCGTACGGGACGCCGAGACCGACCTCCTGCCCGAGGTACAAGGTCTTCGCGCCGCCCGGCAGGATCAACCCCTGTGGCGGCGTGGAGACCGCCTCGGAGACCGGGTAGACCTCGTTCTGCGGGGCGTCCCAGATACCGCCGTCGTCGCCCTTGATACGGATGTACGTCACGCCATCGGAGATCTTGTTCGAGACGATGGTGCCCGTGAGATCCCCCTCGTTCGACGGCCAGATCGCCTTGTCGCCGAACTTCGCCTTGCCGTCGATGGCGTTCGCGGCCTTCACGTACAACTGGCCCTGCATCGTGCTCTCCGTGTGGACCGCGCTGGCCTTCTCGCTCACGTGGTAGAGCAGCACCTTGTTGTCGCTCGCCTGCGTCGCGATGCTCGGCTCAATCGCCGCGTCCCACGGCACCGCGATCACCGGCGTGCCGTCCTCGCCGTCGTAGAACAGGCTCCCCGCTTCGAGACCGTTCGCCTGCGCGAACTTGCCCATCGACCCTTCGGGTTCGCTCGACGCGGGCTTCTGGAACACCTTCTCCGGCACGCTGAACGACGAGAACTGGTAGTGGTTGCCGGTCTCGACGTTCTCGCCGGTCGTGAACGTGTCACCCTGCTCGACCACCTTGTAGATCCCCGCCGCCGACGACGGCTTCATCAGGTAGTCGCCGACCTTGAGATCGGAGATCGTCATGCCGTCCGGCGTGTCCACCATCCGGTCCGCGAGCATCGTCTTGTTCGCCGGGGCGCTCGCGTCGAGCATCGACGAATCGACCTTCGAGTTCGCGACAAAAGCGTTCGTCGTCGGCCCGTCCGGCACGACCTGCCCGCGCAGGTCCCCGTTGACCCGGTAGATCGCCTCGCCGTCGGTGACGATGTTCGCGTCGGCGTACGTGCCGTTGAGCTTCATGAACAGCTTGCCGGACTTGTCCTTGAAGACCGTGCCGTCCGCGATCAGCGTGATCTTGTCGTTCTTCTTCTTGCCGCCCTTCGGATGCAAGTACGGATCGAAGCTCGCCTCCGGGAAGCCGAACGGGTCGAACTTCGCGGGCTTCGTCGGAGTCGGCTCGGTCGGGGCCGGATTCACCGGCGAGAGCAGCGGGTTGAGGTCCGGTCCGTCGGTGCTCTTGGCCGTGAACAGCACGTCCGCGTCCGGGCCGAAATAGCTGCCCGCCGACAGCAACTCGCCCTTCGGGGAGTAGGCGTCCGCCTTGACGTCCATCTGCCCGTCCGCCGACGCCGGGACCGTGACCTTGAAGTAGGCGTCGCCGCCGTGGAGCAGCGTCGTGAAGACGTCGCCCTCCTTCAAGTGCTTCGCCGACACGTTGTCGCCCTTGTGCAGCGTGTCGTAGTTGAAGCCGCCGATCAGATGCGCCGGAGTCGAGCCGTGGAGGTAGCCGTTGCCGCCCGACAAGTCGATCCCCGGCGGGTACGGCTGCTCCACGCCGTTCTCGTGGACGAAGACCGCCGGGAACTTGCCGCCGAACCCCGGCCCGGTGATCTTGTAGTAGGTGCCGGAGGAGATGCCGTTGACGTCGAACGTGACGTGCATCCCCTCCGTCATGTTCGAGTTCGTGACCTTGCCGCCGACGACCGGGAGCGCGTCCTCCTTCGGCTTGTGCGGGTACATGAACGAGGCGGCGCTCACGTACTTCCCCGCGCCGGTGGAGAGACTCGTGACCGCAACGTTGTCGCCGTCCGGGGATGGCCCGTCCACCTTGTAGAAGTCGTCGCCGAACTTCGCGACGACGCCAACCTTCAACACGCCCGCCTCGATGCCGCCCAGAGGCATCGGCTCCCACTTCGAGGCGTCGAACGTCAGGTGGGTCACCGGCTCCGGCGCACCCACGCCCTGATCCTTCGGGACCAGCGGCGTGATGTCCACGGTGTTGAACACCGACAACAGCTTCGACGGGTCGGTCTCGTCGCTGATGGAGGCCGGGGTGCCGTCCTCCTCGCCGTCGCTGGTCAGTGCGACCGCCAGCCACTTGCCCTGCCCGGCGTCGAACCACATCTTGCCCGCGATGCCGGTGTAGGACTTGTAGTAGCCGCCCCCCGACGCCGCGAACTGCTCCATCGTCGTCGGCGGCCCGTCCGCCAGAGCTTCCAGCGCGTGCTTGCCGCCCGGCCCCTGCGGCTTCGGATCATCCGTCGGCGTCTCCGGCGCGGGCGACAGCACCGCCTTGCTCTGCTTCGAGGAGATCTTCGAGATCTCGCCCGTATCGAGGTTCTGCACGTGCGTGAAGCTCGCCGTCGAGCCGAGCACGAGGTACGGCCGCGTCTTCGCGCCGGTACCGCCGTGGAACAACTGACCCGCCTGGAACGAGGACAGCTTCGCCTTGTCGCCGATCACGTAGGCGTCCGGCCGGAACAGCCCCTTGAGCGCCGGGTGGCCCGGCTCGAACTTCTCGACCTTGCCGCCCGTCGGCTTCGCGCGGACCGTGCCGTTCACGAGGATCGACGACACCACGTACTTCTTGCCGTCGTGAGCGAACGAGTCACCGACCTCCGGCGTCTCCGGGCCGATCTTCGGGAACGGCTTGGCGGCGTCCATGATCTTCTGCGCCGTCGCACCGGCGGCCTTCGGCATCCCCGGGTTGCCGTACATCCGCAGCAGGGGCGTGCCGTCCTCGTCGGCCTCATACAGCCACGCGATCTCACCGGCGATGCCCGCAGGCATGTTCGGGTTCTTCGGCCCGAGGAAGATCTCGCCGAGCTTCGGCTTGTGGACCGGCGCGACCTGCTCGGGCGTCGGCGTCACGCCCGGCGCGGGCGCGGCCTCCGGCGGCGGCGTCCACGAGCCGTCCGTGCCGACCGGCGACGCCTTGTAGCCCGAGTTGACGTAGACCTCCTTGCCGGTGAGCACGTTCTCCAAGACCGGCTTCGTGCCCGTGTCCGACTGCGGCTTCTTGACCTTGTAGGTCGTGCCGTCGATCTGGAACAGCATCCCCTTCGACGCCTGCGCCAGCTTCACCGGCGGCCCGGCCTTCTTGAGCGCGTCGATCTCGGCCTGCGGCATCGGGGTGTAGCCCTCGGCCTCCGGCTTGCTCGGAGGCACGAACTTGCCGTCGAGCTTGCGGAACGGCTGGTCCCCGGACAGCGCGTAGCTCTTGCCGGGGATCAACTGCCCGGTGTCCGGGTCCACCTTCACGTACCGGATGCCCTGATTCGACGACGTGTCCTCGATCAGCGCGTACCGGGTGCCCTTGAGGCCCTCCATCATGTCGCCCGGCTCGAAGCCGTGCTGGTTGGCGGGCTTCTCCGCGACCTCCTTGCTGCCGCCCGCGTAGCCGAGCTTGAAGATGTCGATGCCCTGCGACGACAGGATGTTCACCGGCGGCATCTCGTACGTCTTCTGGCCCGGCACCGGGACCGCCTGGATCCCCGGCGGCTCCGGCGGCACCGGAAGCTCGTACGAGGGGTCGTTGATCGCCTTGAGCGCCTCGTAGATGTGCTCCCCGGAGACCGGGTTGTGCTCCTTCTGCGCGTGCTTCTTGAGGTAGGTGACGACCTCCGACGGCAGCTTGTTGATGTTCCCGAGCAGCGCCTCGCCCTGCTTGAGCTTCATCCGGTGCCCGGTCGTGATCTCGTCCTCGTGCGAGAACGACGTGTACAAGCCGCCCGAGTGGGTGTGCATGTGGACGTGACGAATCGCCATCGGCACCGCCACGAAGTTGCCGGTGCCCTCCGCGAAGCTCTGCGTCTGCGTGAACCCCGTCGAGAGCGAGTACGCGGCCATCACCGGAAGGCCCTGCTCGTAGAACTTGTCGGTCCAGCTTGAGACGCCCGTCGTGCCCCAATGGAACGTCGCGACGTCCGGCGACTTGACCCGGTGGTAGAGATCCCACTGAATCGCGGAGGACGAGTCCTCCAACAACAGCTTCGCCTTCTCGTACTTCGCCTGCGCAGCGGCGAGCTTCGCCGGATCGCTCGTCTCCTTGAAGACCTGCGCGAGACTCAGCGTGTAGCCCGAGGACGAGCCGTACTGCGACGACAGGGCCGACTCGACGATGCTCTGAACCTCGTAGTCGTACTGCGACTTGATCTGCGAGATGAGCGTCTTGGCCTTGCCCGGCGACCACTGCCCGAAGCGCTTCTCCAACTCGATGACGCGCTCCTGATCCTCCTCGCCGAAGCGCTTCCACTGATCGGCCGAGAGCGAGAACGTGCCCGGCGGCGCGAGCGACGGATTGTGCGTCTGCGGCTTCACCGCCGGGTCGATCACGATGGTGCCCGGCGCGTCCGCCTTGAAGGACTTGCTGCCCGTCACCTTCACCGGCGGCGCGGGCGCAACGGCAAGCTCAAGCCCGCCGTCGGAGGCGGCCGTCGGCGTCAGCGAGATCGTCTTGACGTCCGCCGCCTTGCCGGTCGCCAAGTGCGCGTACACCTTGCCGTTCTGGAAGGCGGTGATCTCGTAGGGCTTGCCGTCCGCGCCGACGAACCGCTCGCCGACCTGCATGAACTGGCCGCCCTTGCCGCCCGGTGTCCCGGCGGGCCAACGCGGATGCTCGTGCTTGCTGAACTGCTTCTTCACCCACGCGACGACGCCGCCCGCCTCGCGCAGTTCGAGCAGAAACGACCGGAGCGGACCCTCATGGGCGGCCTCGTCCAACTCGGCGCGGGCCGCATCCTCGAACTCGCCGTGCGCCTTGCGCGCCGCGAAGTCGAGGATGTCGTCGAACTCCGCGTCGCTGTCGAAGTCGTCGAGGACGTCGAGATCTGCGAGGTCCAACACCGGATCGGGCATGTCCGGCATCGTCGCACCGCTGGCGGCCCGTTCCACAGAGGAGAGCGGGGCCTGCCCTCGTGAGAACGCAGGCCCCGCTAACGCAGGAGTCGCCTAGTCCGGCGGGTACACCGGCGCGCATTGCCCGACGCGGCGGGATTCTCCGGGGCTTCCGGGAGGCGACTCCCCAAGCCTACGCCCCGTGGACGCTTCGCGCTAGGCGAACAGGATCAACAGGATGACGATGAGGAGCAGGACGCCGATGCCGATGTACATGCGCCGGTAGTACCCGTCAGGGCATCCAGTCGAGCACCGTCTCCAACGCGCCCCACGTCCACTTCGGCAGCCGCGCGCGCCAGCGCTTGCGGTGAGCCTTCTTCTCGCGCTCGTGCATGACGCCCTTCTACCCGTGACGGCGGTCGCTCTTGCGCCGACGTGGCGCTTCCGGCGGCGGCTCGTCCGGCGGGTTCTGGCGGCGATCCTGCTGGCCGAGCAGGTAGCCGGAGCCGAACCCGAGGACGCCCACGAACATCGACGCGAATCCCGCCAGCATCCGCCCTGCTAGCACGCGGTCACCTATGAGGATCACGAGCGTCATGCCCAACCCGTAGAGCACGAGGATCAAGGCGAGACTGCCGAACACGAGCTTGAACAGCCCGTCGGGCCGAGCGGGGCCTACTCCTTCTCCCACGGCTTCTTCTGCTGCGAGCCGCCACCGAACTTGCTGCCGCCGAACCCGCCGCCGCCGCCGAACGACTGCTGGCCCTTCGTCCAGTCGTTCATCGTGCCCTGCCACTTCGGCTTGCTGCCCGAGCCGCCGGACTTCCCGCCCGACCAGCCGCCCGAGGACTTGTAGCTCGGCTTCGTCGCGACCGTGACGTCGAGCATCACCGTGCCATCGGGCCGATCCGTGACCTTCGTCACCTTCAACTTCGCGCCGCGCGCGATCAGCAACTCCGGGTCCGCAGGCATCTCGTCGTGGAACGCCTGTGTGTAGTAGGCGTGCGATCCCTCCGGCAGCATCATGCGCAACACGACCGGCGAGTCGATCTCCTCCGGGTCCAGCGTGCCGTGCATGAACGCACGCTCCTGCAACGTCTTGTCGAGCAGATCGCGCGCCGCCTCCGGGGATCCCGCCAGCCCCGCGTACGCCACGACGTCGCCCGGCAGCTTCGTGTGGCGCAGCAGAGAGTCCAACTCGTCCACGGTCTTGCGCACCGGCTTGGAGGCGTCATCGAGCTTCGCCTCCTTGTCGTGCAGCACCTTCGTGACGTCCTTGTCCAAGCCCTCCGCGTACCCGAGCAGCGCGTCCTCCTGCTCCGGGAACACCGAGATCTTGCCGTGCTCGTCATCGAGCAGCTTGCGGGCCTCCTCGCCCTCGTACGTCGGCGGGCCGAACGGCACCTTGTCGGCCGCGAAGTCGCGCATCCACTGCACGCGCGCCTTGAGGTTCTCCCGGACCCGCTCCTTCATCTCCTTGTCCGGGAACGGCGCGGCGTTCACGAGATCGTCGATGGTCTGATCGTCGAGCTTCTCGCCGATCTCGGCCGCCTGCACCTTCAACTCCTCCGGCGTGACCTTCACGCCGCGCTTCCCCTGCCCCTTGGAGAGCATCGTCCACGCCTCAGTGGGAATCGGCCCGTACGGCTTCGTGCCGCCCATCGCTCGCAACTCGAACGTGCCGCCCTGATCCAAACGGATCGGAGTGCCGTCCTCGGCCCACAGCACGTTGTCGCCGGTCTTGCCCACGAAGTCCCAATTCGCCACCAGAGCGTCCGTCATGAAGTGCTGCCCGAGCGCCGCCGACGGCTTGAAGTTCTCGCGGACCTTGCCCTCCTTCGTCGGGTACGTCAGCGCCGTCTGCAACGTCTCCGGCAAGCTCCCCGGCTCCACCGGCGTCATGTCCGCCTGCGGCACCGGGCCGAACTTCTCCAAGGCGTCGAGGATCTCGTGGTCGCGCTCACGGTTCAGCATCCGGCGGGCCTCCGCGATGGGGACCGTGTGGACCGCCTCGGTCTCCTTGCCCGTCGTGATCGGGGTGCCGCCGATCTTCCGCGCCACGTAGTAGCGGGACACGCTCGTGTCGCCCTCGAAGTCGCCGAGGAACGCGAGCGGCTGCGCCAGCAGACCGGTCTCCTCCCAGACCTCCTTGTAGGCGTTCTGCTCCGGCGACAGGTTCGCCTCCAAGCCGCCCTTCGGGAACGTGTTCTTGTAGCCGCCGAACTGGCCCTTCGGGGAGTAGATCGTGACGTTGCCGTCGTCGTCCACGATCACCATGCCCGTCGAGATCCGCTTGAACGTCTCCGGCAGCGGCGGCTGCTCCACGTGCGGCACGCTCACGCCCGAGAAGTCCGGGTTGCCGGTCGGGTACTTGATCGACCCGGCCTCCGCAGCCGGAGCGCCGACGGCCCGGTACACCGCGTTGCCGAGAAGCTCCGTCGCCACCCGGTCCTCGTCGCCCTTGTAGGACTTCACGAGCCACCGGTCACCGGCGTCGTTGAACGCCCACCGCGCGCCCTGCGTGCCCCCGGCCGACTTGCCGAGCGTCAACGTCTCGTGCTCATAGTTCGGGATCGCCGTGCCGACCTTCGGCTTGCTGCGAGTACCGCCAAGAGGCTTGCCGACCAGCGGGTCCGGCGGCTTCTTCGGGATCCGTGCCTTCGGGGCCTCCGTCGCGACCACGACGTCCTCGATGATCTTGTCGGCCTCCGGGTCGTCGAGACCCGGCCCGTGGCCCATCAGCTTCGCGAGGAGATCCTTCGCCGCGTCCGGGATGTCCCCGATGCCCGGCGACATCGGCCCCTGCGGGATCGCGTACTCGCGCTGCCAACCACCCGCGAACCCGAGCTTCTCGAACAGTTTCGCCGAGCCGGGAGAGTCCGCCTCGCTCGTGACGCGCGTCGCGCCCATGCCTCCGGCGCGGTCGATCACGGCCTGGACGAGACGGCTCGCGAACCCCGTTCCACGCAGATCATCGCCCGGCCCCGGCAACAGCTTGATGAAGCTCTCGCTCGGACCAACCCCGAGCCACTCGATGCCGACCGTATTCGCGTCGCGGGCGGACAAGATGATGCTCCCGACATCCACGCCGTCGCGCACGAGCGCGAAGCGCGCGTAGCCGCGCGGGTCCTGCATCGAACGCAGCGTGACATCGGAGTCCGTCCAGTCGAGCATCGCGTCACGGATGCGCTCATTCGTGACCGAAGTGCCCGGCGAGCGCGGGCCGCCCGCCGCGCGCTCGTACTGCGCGGTGCGGTCGCTCCTGTCCCGCCAGTCCGGGCGCTCCGCAGCCCGGCGCATCGCAAGCTCCACAGCGTCACGGGGCGTGGACAACGTAGGAGAGAGACGCTTCGCGTCATCCACGCCCCACCCGACAGCGTACGAGCCGTCGTAGCGGCGCTTGACCGGCACCCCGGCCACCCAATCCCACGAGTTCTTCGGCAGCGCCCCGAGCCGCGCCACCGCGTCCTCCTCGTCCTCCGCGTCGCTCTGGCCGGGGCTGCCCTTCCCCGTGAACGCGCGCAGGATCAGCCGGGCGCGATCCTCGTTGTCCACCCACCGGAAGCTCTTGTTGGAGCCGTCCGCGAGCGTCCATCCGTCCGTCGGCTCCTCCCCCGCGCGGTAGTGCGCGAGCGCGGTGCCGTCCGACATCTGCTCAAGCTCCTCCTTCTCCGTGCCGGGGAACGGGATCTTCTCAATGCGGTAGAAGCCGCCGTCGGCCGTGTGGAACGTCCGGCCGTCGCGTCCCATCCACCCATCCCGGAACCGGCCGTAGCCGAGCGTGCCGACCTGCGAGCGGCCCGGCGAGCGCGCCTGGAACGGCAGCACGCTGCCCTCCATCGCCGACCGGTGCTCCATCGTCAACTCCGCACCGTCGCGGATGCGGTCCACGTCCTCGCCCGGATGGGCCTCCGCGATCCACGACGCCAACTGGTCGAACCGGGCGTGCGGCGGCGTCTGGAACTTGAGCGCGAACAGCGCGTTGCGGCGCGCCATCGGCTCCGTGATCCCCGCCGAGTCGAGCAGATCCGCCAGCGCCTTGCGCTCGTGGCGGTAGTTGCCCATGACCGCGTGGTCGCTCTGGTTGCGCTCCCGCCAGTCGAGGATGTCGTTCTGGCCCTGCTCCTCCAAGCGCTCCACCGCGAGGACGTGCGAGATCTCCTCCGTCAGCGCCTCCTCCAAGTTCGCGTGCGCCGGGATCGCGAACAGGTCCGGCTCGATGGGATTGACGCCATGCGCGATCTCGTGGCCGGTCACGTGGTAGCTGGCGTACACGCCCCGGCGCTCGAAGTCGCGAAGCTGCTTGCCCTTCGCGCGCTGGCGGCCCGCGCGCTCGATGTCCTTCGCGACGTCGTGCCCAAGCTCGGCCTCGCCGGTCCAGAGATGCTGCCCGGCGTGGTCACCCAACCGGCGGGCGATACGGACCTCCGGCACATGGACGTCCGCGCCGAACCGCTCGCCAAGCTCGTCGGCCCACGAGATCGCGTCGGCCTGGAACTCCCGGAAGTCGCCCGGCGCGCCCTTCGACGGCCTGCCCGGCATCTTCACGACCGGCGCGGGCGTCCAGTCCACGTCCGTGATGCCGGAGCCGTCCCACGTGAACGCGACCGTGCTGCCCTTGTCCCGGTGCCGGTACGAGAGGCGGGTGCCGCCCTGCGTCGGCCGCGAGGACTCCATCACGAACCCGGCGTCCTGCAACGCCAGCACCTTCGACGGCGGATCCCCCGCCGAGATCGGTGACCGGCGCGCACCGACGTTGTGGCCGATCTCCTCGGCCTGCCCGGCGCGCATCTGCGCGCGCAGCTTCTCCGCGAGATCCAGCCCCGTCGGCTTGAGCACCGTGCCGGGAGACCGGCGTCGGCTGCCGGTGACCTCGTGCCCGCCCTGATACACGCTCGTGGAGCCGGGCGGCGACGTGTACGTCTTGCCGTCGATGCGGCGCTCCCACAGGCTGTCCTGCGGCACCCGCAGGTAGCGACCGGCGACCCATCCCCACTTGCCCCGGCCCTTCTCCCGGCCGTGAGCCGGAGGGGTCACGTCGAGCAGGTCGCGGAGCTTGTCGCGGGTGTGCGCGCTCGCGCCGCCGCGCGTGGGCATGAACTGCCCGCCCTTCACGAACCCGCGCGCCCACCGGCGCGGCTCCCGGCGCTCCTCCAAGCTCACCACGTTGCCGTCCCCGCGCTGCGCCGTCCACGCCTCCTCCATCCACCGGCGCAGATCGTCCTCCGGGATCTCACCCATCATGTCGTGCGCGTTCTTGAGCACCTTCTTCGCGCGCTTCTCGGCCTCCCGAGGATCCGGCACCTGATCCGGCAGCATCAGCCCCCGGCCCACCGCCGTGTCCAGCCCGAGCAGGTAGCACTGGCAGCCGTGATGGACCGGCGGCATGAAGTTCTCCAACACGCTCCACGGCCAGAACTTCTCGCCCATCGCGAGGCACTCCAACGTGTGCTCCTTCACGTCGTCGGAGAGCCGCCAGTACGCGCCCTGCGGCGACGTGCTCCTGAGCACCAGCGCGTCCGCGCGGCCCATCGCGCGGAGCAGCATCGCCTCCTCGCGCATCAGCGTGAACCGCTTCTCCCGCTCCAACAACGCCCGGAGCACCGCGAGCCTCTGCGACGGATCCGAGATCTCCATTGCCTTCGGCAGGTCGCGCGCGAGACGCTCCGACATCTTCTTGCGGAACGCCTCCTCGAAGCGGGCCTCCTGCGCGACCAGCGCTCGAAGCTCCGACGCGGCCGTGGACGGATACCGGTCCACAAGCTGCGCGTACACGTACGCCTCCGCGCTCGCGAACCGCATCCGCGCGAACCGGCGCATCGCCTCGATCATCCCGGCGACCGTCAGCGCAGTGCCCGCGCCAAGCCCCGCAACAGCCGCAGTAGCGGCGGCGGCCGGGGCCACAGTCCCGGCCGCGTAGGGGAGCGCGGCGGCCCCGAACCCGGCGGCGTTCGCGGCGTCCGGGAAGTCAGCGACGGTCTGATCGGACACGCACGGAGGATACGTGCGTGCGGCCCGGTCTTCGGATCGGGGCTAGCAGATCAGGATGGCGACGACGATGGCCGCCAGCGCGATCAGGCAACCGCCGACGGTGAGCAGAAGAACATCCGTGTTCGGGCTGGACATGCTTGCTGCAACGAAGGCCGCCGCCGGAACTAGCGGTTCTTGAGTCCAAGCCACGAGGCGGTCATCCGCTTGCGCCACAGCGCGAGCGTCTGCTCCAACGCGCCCTCCAACACCCCTTCGATGTCCCCGAGCGGATGCCGGACCTCCGGCAGCCCCGTGAGCGTGTAGCCGAGCTTGCCGTCGATGTACGTGACCTCGATCACGACGGTCGGCAGGTCCGGCGGGGTCCCGGACTCCTCGATGCGTGGCGGCGGGTCTCGATCCGACACGCCCCCATCATCGCGGCCCGTGCTGGCGTCTCCACATCTCCATCCCGTGCCACGAGCCGTGCCACTTGTGGTTGCCGATGCTCGCCGCCTCCGACTTCGACCGCATCACCCCGGCCGCGATCAGCGACCGGCGCACCGACTCCTCCGTGCGGCCCACGATCTTCGCGACGTCGCGGGCGCTCAAGCCCGACTCGTACAGCGCGATGCGGCGCTCGACCTCCGCGTGCGGCAGCCGGGCGTGATGGACCTTGTTCGTGACGTGCGGCTTGCGGAGATGCACGCCCTGCCGGAGCAGATGCGCGCGGACCACCGACGGGTTGCGGTCCGCCAGCTTCGCGATGTCGTTGATCGACTTGCGCTCCTGCTGGTACAGCCGCTTCCACTCCACGGCCTCCGGCACCGTGACGTTAGGTCTCTGGCGCGGCATCGGCCTCCGGCGGCAACGGCTTGTCCTCCATCGCGGTCCAGTAGGCCACGTAGCCCCCGACGGCGGCCCCGAGCACCAGCCCGAGCAAGAAGCGCTTCATCGCCCGGATGATGTCAGCGCCACATGACCTCAAGGCCGAAGCACGCGGCCCGGCGCTGCGCCGCGAGCGCCGCCAGCCACATCTTCTCCCGGCGCTCCTCGCGCCGCCACCACTTCCACGTCGGGATCGCCTCCCACGCCGCGCGCGCGGCCTCCTCGAACTCCTCAAGCTCCTCGTAGGACGCGCCCCATATCGCCTCCGTGTCGATGAACGGCGAGTCCCACTCGAACGGCAGACGCGGGCTACCTGCCGCCTTGATCTCGCGCTGCACTTCGTCGTGCGCGCGAGACCACACGAAGATCTTGTGCTTCGGCAGGTCCGCCGGGACCAGCCCCGACGTCGGCTTCCACTTCGCCACCCCGCCCGTCACGACGCGGGGACTGGCCCTTTCCACCCGGACGTCATCACGTAGCCCTGCCCCGCCATCGCGTTCGCGGTGCCGTCGTCGATGTCCTGCCCGAGCGCCTCGAACAGCGACCGGGGCGTGATGACATCCCACGCGCCGAGCACCTTCCCGAGCGCCATGAACCGCATCGCGTCCTGCTGGCCCATGAACGTGCCGATCTGCGAGCCAAGCTCGATGTACGACGGGCCGCCCGCCAGCCGGTTCGCGGGCATGTACGTCGGATCCGGCGGCCAGTGCAGGCAGACATCGTTGAAGATGTCGCGCCAGTCCTCGGCCTCGGCCTTGTCCACCTGCACCTTGAAGAAGTGCATGTCCACGACCGGCTTCTCGTCCGACTCCCGGATCTCCGACTGCTCCGGCGTGTCGATCCACACGTGCGTCGTCACGAGCGTGTCGCCGACCTCCTGCGTCGTCGCCGGGCCGTCCGGGCGGAAGATCGTCGTCGTGGCGTCGAGCATCCCCTTCACCTGCTCGACGCGCTCCTCCGGGGTCATGTGATCCTCCTCGCGATCTGGTAGCAGTTGCCGCCCTCGGCCGAGCAGTGCATCGCCCGGTTGCCGAAATAGCCGCACTGGCAGTAGAAGACGTCCACTTCGGTCATGCCGCGCTCCCGCGCGATCTCCTGCGCCCGCGCGTACAACTCGCGCGCGGCCCGCAGCATCCCCATCGCCGCGAGCCGCTGCGCGGCCTCACGATTCACCACGCGACGCCCTGACCCGCTCGATGGTCGGGTTGATCTCGTGATGCAAGCCCCGGCCGGACGGCGAGTTCGCCATGACGACCATGTAGCAGGCGTCGCACACGATGCTCTCGCCATCGAACGTGCCGTCCCCGGCCATCGTCTCCGGCTCCTCGCCCTCGTCCGGCTCACCGAACTGCGTCGTCGTCGGCGCGCCGTCGTAGCACGCCGCGCTCAACTTCGCGCGGCACACGATCAGCGGGACCTCGGTCTCGGCCATGCCCTTCTCCAAACTCGCCGCAAGGCGCTCGAACTCGTCGGCCCCGGTACGAATCGTCGAGGCCGCCATACGCAGGATCTCCGGCGTCACGCCGGTCGCCTCCACCGCCTCGTTCAGTGACCGCATCGTGTCCGCGATCACGCCGCACGCCTCCACGAAGCCGGGGGCGTAGGCGTCAAGGCCCTCGTCGTCAGCGACGCCCATCAGTTCATCGCCGCCTGCGCCGCCACGTACTTCTCGTGGCCCTCGTCGGCCTCGCGCACGAGTTCCGGGTTCTCCGTGGAGTACATCCGCTCCTCCAACACGCCGGTCTTCGGGTTGCGCACGAGCGAGACGCACATGCGCCACTGCGGCCCCTTCTCCTTCTTGATCCGGTCGTTGAAGTAGTCACCCATCAGCCACGTGTCGCCCTCGTTCGTGCCGTACGGGCCACGGCGACGGACCGGCTGCTTGCCCTGCCCGAACGTCATCGCTCGACCTCCACCACGAGACGGCGAACGCCCTCCCCGCCGAGATCGAACAGGTCACGCAGGAACGCGCCCGCGCCGACCTCAGCGCGGTCCGCGTCCATCCCCTTGTGCGTCTGCGGCAACGCGCCCTCCGGCGTCGCCGCGTACCAGACCTTGAGCGTGTACGTCATGCCGCCCTCCGGCGCTCACCGACGCGGCGGACCGCCCCGTCGAGCAGATCGCGGAAGCGCTCGCGCAGCGTCGCGGTCACGATGGCGCGCTGCGCCTCGTTCGGGACCTGCCGGGGGAAACCGGGGTCCATGTACACGTCGCGCTCGACGTCGAGGCTGCCGCGCGTGACCTCGAACACGGCCTCCGTGTGGCCGATGACGCTGTGACCGTCCGGGGTCCGCACCTGCGCCGCGTAGGCGTCCGCGAGATCGCGGGCCGCCGAGTCGCTGTCCGCCGAGATCGGCACCGACAGCAAAGCCCTGTACTCCATGTCCTTCTCCTTGGCCGGGTATCGAAGGCCCCGACAGGGTTGTCTCTCCCCGCCGGGGCCTCCCGCACATGACCTCTCGATTGACGAAAGGTTGCGGGCAGGATAGCGAACATCGTGGACGGTGGGCAAGAGTCCTCTCACGTGCGCGCGAGTCCAACAAGTGTCCACAAAGTTCTCATACGGGTATTGACACGAAGGGTCCCGACCGACTAACATCGTGGACGTCGGGTTGGGGGTGACGCCCCGCCCGCCGCCGTTTCTTCCCGACCAAGGAGACCCGTCATGACCGCAGCATCCGCCGCCCAGCCCGTCACCGGCAAGCAGGTGAGCTTCATGGGCACCCTGATCGCCGAGCGGAGCGACGATAACGTCGCGAAGGCGTTCGCCGCCGCTGGCATCGACCAGACCACGTTCTCGCCCACCGACTGCTCCAAGGGCGAGGCGTCCGCTCTCATCTCCGCGCTGCTCGACACGCCGAAGATGAAGAAGGGCCAGAAGGCCGCCGCGCCCGTCAGCACCGCCAGCGCCCAGATCGCGTTCGGCTCCGACGTGCCCCCGGCCGCCGTGCCCGTCACGCCCGCGACCTACAAGGTCCCCGCCGCGTCCGGCATCGTCGGCAAGGAGTTCTTCGTCACCGTCGCCGACGGCGTGGCGACCTACGTCGTGACCGCCGACGACGGCGAGTTCGCCACCGTCGAGTGGGTCCCCAACGCCGTGAACTACATGAGCAACATCCTCGGCACCACCGCCAAGATCTCGCGGGCGAACGTCGTCGCCGCGATCCCGAAGGCCGTCTGATGAAGCTGTCCCCGCAACAGCGTGACGCGCTCCGGCGCGTCGCGCGCGGGGAGGGCCAGCAGGTGCCCGCCCCGATCCTGCGGTCGCTCGACCGCAGGGGACTCGTTATCGCAACCCCGCGACCGGTCCTGACCGACAAGGGCCAGAAGGAGATCTGATGCCGTTCATTCTCTCCCCCTCCGAGCGCCGCCAGCGCCGCGACGAGCGGGCCGCCGCGCCCGGCATGACCCTCCGCGCCGAAGACCGCGAGTTCCGCGCGACCGCGACACCGCTGCTCTACGCGCACAGCGCGCCCCGCCACGGGTGGATCTGGTACGCCAAGATCCCCGGCGTCCTCTCGCACGGCTGCGGGCAGGAGGGACCGTTCTACGAGACCAAGCAGGACGCGCTCGACGCGGCCCGCGTGATCTACCCGAACGGGGTGATCGCCTGATGCCCCGCGACATCGTGGAACCGACGCTCACCGACACGGGCGAGAGCGAACACCCCGCGTGGGGCTACATCGGCGCGTCGCGCGTGTCGAGCAGCCCGCCCGGCGCGGTCCTGTTCGACTCCGACATCCGGCATCAGCACTACGTCGTCGTGACCCTGAGCAGCGCCGTGCGCGAGCGCAAGCTGCTCCGCGACTGGCTGCGCCCGCGCAAGCAGATCATCGAGGTCGCCATGAGCGAGGCGCAGTGGGCGTCGTTCGTGTCCTCGATGAACTCGCAGGGCGTGCCCTGCACGATCCAGTGGACGCAGGGGGACGGGCACGTGCCCGGCATGGAGTACGAGCCGCGTCTACAGGAGTCGATGGACGAGGTACGCAACGCCGCCGAGCGCGCCGCGCAGACCGTCCGCAAGGCGTTCGACGCCTACGCCGATCACAAGACCAAGGGCAACCTCGACAGCCTGCGCTTCGCGATCCAGAACATGCCCGCCAACATCAAGTTCGCCGGGGACTCCCTCAACGAACACGCCGAGAACGTCGTCCAGAAGGCCCGCGCCGACATCGAAGCGATGGTCGTCCACAAGGCGCAGCAGTTGGGCATCGAAGCCGGAGACCTCGGCCTCGCGCCGAGGCAGTTGGGCACCGGCTGGCAGGAGTCGATGGACGGGGGCCAGCAGTCATGAGGCTCACGTTCGCGTACGAGTTCCCCGACGAGGGAGTCCAGAAGCCCGGCGCGCCGCGCATGATGGCCGCCGAGTTCGCCGAGCAGATCAACCGGTGGGCCGCCTACTACGGCGCGACCGCCACCACGCCTACGAGCGAGCGCCCGCGCCTGCCGCAGCCGAGCGGCCCGGAGCCGTGCTACGCCTGCGGCACCAGCGACGACCCGTACAAGTTCTGCCACGCCCACGCATGGAGGAGACCATGATCGAAGTCACCGTGTCCGGCCCGTTCACGGCCAAGACCCTCAACGTCGCGAGCGACGTCGCGTACGCCGCCCGCATGAGCGACGTGCCCGTGAACGTGACCCTCGCGCCGATGTGCGGGGAGCCGCTCAAGACCGACCTCGGCCCGCTGCCGTCGTGCTGCCTGCCCGCCGGGCACGACGGCGACCACGACCCGTACGGCAGATCCGCATGAGCCTGTACACCGTCCACGTCAACGGGGAGCAGACGCGCGTCGGAGCGCTCACGACGTTCTCCCCACGCGAAGTCGGCGTCGTCGTCCGCAGGTACCTCAAGGAGCACGATCCCAACGTCATCGAGATCCGCAAGGCCGTCGCGCGCGTGCGGTTCCTGCACGACGATCCCGCCGGACTGTGGAAGGCCGGGGAGACCGCCGAGGCGCTCGGCCGCGAATCCGATCACCCGGACGCGCCGCACATCTTCCTGTTCCGTCTCGACGACGGGCAGGTGATCGCCCTCACGCGCCCGCGCTCGCGAGGGCTTGTCGAACCAGTGGAGTAGCCATGCCTCACGGAATGCAGTGGCACCGGGCGCACGCCCGTGACCTACAGCGCCGGGCGCGCGAAGCCACGAACCCGCGTGCCCCGCTGAACTACGACCCGGACGGCCCGGTCACCGACGCGCAGATCGGCACCCTGCGCGCCCTCGCCGACGACACCGACACGTTGCTGCCGCCGCGCCGGGACCTGACGCAGGAGGCCGCCAACGACCTGATCGGCTACCTCACCGACGTCAAGAACGGCCGCCGGTCCTAGCCGTTGACAGTCCCCCACGATGCGCTAACATCGTGGACGCAGCACGAAGACCTACCCGACCAAGAGGAGCACCGCATGACGCAGTACCACCGCGCCGTTCAGAGCCGAGTTCTCGGCGGTGAATGGGAGCACTACGAGCACGGGGGCGACAGCCTCAGCACCGCGCAGCGCCGCGCCCGCATGGCCGCCAGCGCCTACGGTGAGGGCCGCGTCCTCGAACAGCGCCGCGAGCGCCTCAACGAGCCGTTCACCGCGCCCGTCGAGATCGCCCGGTACGTCCGCGACGACAGCAAGGGCGCGGGCGACAACCGCCTCCGCGCGCGGAAGGTGCCGGTGCCCTCATGAAGAACATGACCCTTGCCGAGCGCCGGGCCGCAGCCAAGGCCGCGCTCCGCGACTTCGAGAGCGCGTGCAACACCGCGATCCTCACCCTCGACCCGGACAACCCGCACGAGGCCAACCTCGCGCAGGCGATCAAGAAGGCGCGCGGCGACATCCGCGAAGCGATGGGGGAGGCCCGCTCGTGAACACGCTCGCCCATCCCATCCCGACGTTCGCCGTCGGCGGCGACGAACTCCGCGACCTCGTGAACGAGGCCATCGTGGACGGTGCCGCGTGCCCGACCGACGAGTGGCTCGATCAGCGGCGGCTGCACGCCACCGACTACCTGATCGTCCCGTCGATGCAGACCACGCCCGAGTGGATCCTGACGCTCACGATCCCGCGCGACCGCGAGGGGCTGTGGCTCGCCGATCCCGTCGTCGTGCCCGAGCAGCTACCGACGCTCCCGGACGCGCTGACCGTCGATCAGTTCCTCACCGTCACCGACGGGGAGGCGCGCTTCAACGCCGTCAAGCCGAAGGTCACACCGGTGTACCTCGAAGTCAAGGTCGCCCGGCTGCCGGACCTCGCGCAGCGCGACTACGCCTCCGAGGCGCTCGCGACGTACGCGCGCCGCGAGGGTCTGCTGTACCTCGCCCGCGAACTCGACGACGCAGACGAGCCGGAGGCCGCCGAGCGGTGCCGCAAGGAGGCCGCGAAGTGAGTCCCGTGGACCGCCTGCGCGCCCTCGACGCGCTCGTCGCGGAGTACCAGCGACGCATCGACCGTGAGCCGACCCCGGAGGAGATCTCAGGGATCCGGCGCGCCTACGACCGGCAGGACAGCGTGACCGCGAAGCTGGCCCTCGGAGCCGTCACGGGGACCAACACCGACTGGCCCGCACCGCACCGCCGCGAGGCGCTGCGCGCGTACGGCCTCTCCGAGGAGATCGCATGAGCGTCCATGACGAGGCCCCCGGCCCGAGCCACGCCAGCCGACGGCCGCTCACCGTGGACGAGTGGGAGAAGCGTCTCGGCACCGCCGAGCGTCTGCTCGACGCGCTCGAAGTCGAGATCGCGAAGATGATCGCCGCCGTGGACAAGGCCGGGGACGCCACCGGCATGACCGAAGCGGAGCGCATCGACTGCATCCACACCGCCGCCGGTCGTCTCGGCAGCCTCAAGAACTCCGCGTACCTCGCGCGACG
>Ga0207708_10000145_pt1 | contig 56405 bp, 46 predicted proteins | sample KBSK5101metaG_FD_184340 | JGI IMG/M metagenome (GOLD analysis project Ga0207708, IMG submission 184340) | Corn, switchgrass and miscanthus rhizosphere microbial communities from Kellogg Biological Station, Michigan, USA - KBS K5-10-1 metaG... | ecosystem: Host-associated > Plants > Roots >... | reverse complement strand
CGAGAGTTGAGAATTTTTGAGTAAGTAATGTCATCGTAATTTCCTTTCTGTGGTGTCAAAAGTTAAGGCGCGTACGTTACCCGCACTGCCACCCAGTCGAGCGAGAAGTCGCGCGAGGTACTGCTCGACACGTCGATGACGCGCACTCGAAAGTTCGCATCGCTTAGCGTCGAGAGCGTCCATGTCAATCCCCAGTTGTCGGCTGGCCCACCAACGATGTACGTCGCATTGCTAGTCGTCAGCGTCGTTGTGGACTTGGTTGTGGTCCACGACACGCCGCCGTCCCACGACAACTGCACGCACATCTTCGGCGCACTGCTGGTGCTATCGGCTTTGGCGTCCAGGCGAACTTCGATCCCTTGAATCAACGCTGTGCCTGGAATGTCGAAGCCGAAGTTATAGAAGCGGTGTTTGTCCTTTTGCGCGTGAGTGCAGGAGGTGTTGGTGCCTGAGCCGCTGTTGTTATCGACGGCAAAGAGGCTGTCATTTGTCAGCGCGCTCGCTGCGTTGACTTCATAACCGTTGTTGTCGCCCGACGAACTCGTTTCAGCGGCCTGAGCCGTCGCGCTCTTCATACCAGTGTTGGTGGCCGGCGCGCCGCTGCAGTACTGGCCTTCCTTACCGATCACTTTGTAAGGACAGTCTGCCTTGTCGAGCAGGTAGAGAATCGCGGCGCGGTTGCGCACGGTTTGGGCTGGAATGATTTCGTCTCCCGGATAGAAGCCTCCCTGACCCGATGTGACCGGGTACATCTCGAAGGCGAAGTTCATGATGTGATGAATTCCGTAGAGCCAGTCGAGGCTCGTACCATCGGTGATGTAGAGATCGCTGGCTTGCTGAGGTGTGTAGCCGTTGGTCGCCGCCATTGCCTGGCCCATAGTCGCCATCACATCGCGATCGTCCTGCGTCATGTCGGCCGGGACATCGGCAAAGGTGTATCCCGCCGGCCAGAGGACGAGCTCGCCGTAAGAGTGGAAATCTATGGCGGTCGTGATCTGTTGCCTTCCGTTGATGACACGACTGTCTACAAAATCTCGGACCACATCGTCTTCGGTCGTCGAGAACGGTCCTGCGCCGTGGTAGGTTTCGCTGCTGATCGTTCCACTGCTGCCGCCGCAGCAAGCCCACTTGTAGCCCCAGTTCCGGTTCAGATCCGTACCGACTGAAGATGAGCCGGGGTTAGGTTGCCGGTTCTTGCGCCACGACCGGTACGTGCCTGTGGCAATGTCGTACTCGCCACCATCCGGATTCATATCGAAGACGATCCAGATTTCGCGCGAGTTGACCAGATCGGTGATCTGCTGATCGACGCCATACTCATCGGTCAGCATATGCAACGTGTAAAGCGCCATCTCAACAGTCAGGTGTTCGCGCGCGTGTTGATGATGGGTGAACAACACTTCTGGCTCAGCCTCGTCCACGTTGACGTTGTCCGAGATCTTGCCGGCCCAGATTGTGCGGCCTTCGTAAGAAGTGCCAATGTTGACGAGCGAGAAAATGTCCGGGTGGTTGCTGGCTGCCAGTTGAATATCGGCGACCGTTTCTGCGTAGTCGTGATAGCCGGCATCGCCGGCGGGAAACGCGAGTATCGACACGTCTGTTCCAACTTGTTCTACCGGGACCAGGCCGAGAGCTTCGATCGCCCTCTTCTCCTTCGGCGTCGCTTCCACGAGTACATAGTCTTTGCCGACTTCAATGATCAGTGCGCCCGTTGCCGCGATGGCTGATCGTGTTTCCGCGTCGAAGATGTTGTGGATGATGTAAACGGGTGTGCGCTCGTTACTTTGTTTAAGCGCGGGGACGGCGGGGGACAAGCTCAATACAAGCAAGGCCACCAGCGCGGCTCCCACCACTGCGCGATGAAATGATTTTTGTCTGGTCATTATGAGTTTCCTTTCCTTTCGCACGCGGAGTAACGTGAACAGGATCAGAGAGTGGATGGGGCCGGAACCGTCGTTGAAACGAAAGCTCCGGCCCCACCCGTTACCATCAGGAGGATTTACCCTGAAATCCCCCACGTTCGACCGGGAGCGGAATCGAAAAAGGGAATGTGAATAAGTCGCAGGCAGGTATTTGTTCGGTGGAGATGAAGGTCCCAAAAAAGGGAACGAGGACGAAATCACCATCCTTTCCGTTATCCACGAAGCCCAATATCAGGAATTGGCCTTCGGCGCCAGCGAGATCACCAGAAGCCTGCGTGATCCGGGCCACTACGAAGGCTGCGTTACCGAAGACGCTGTCACTCTGTACACATTGGTCTACTGGTTGACCGACAACTTGAGTTTGCCCTTGACCGATGCGCAGGACGCCCCCAGACCCGCCGTTGGACGAGACGGTGACGGTGAGCGGAGCGCCCCCTGCGCTCGGATTGAAGACACCAGTACCAGTCACTGACTGCGCCATAGCGTTACCAGCGCTGCCGATACATATCACGGCGAGAAAGAGAGTGAAGATCAATAATCTGCTTTTCATTGGGGATTATCTCCTTGTTGTAGCTTGTTAGTGAATCCAAGCCGCTGAGGACTGTCACTTCAGAAGTGCCCGGCGAAGTTCGGGCTCCTCAAGGCTCATAATTAGTTCCATGAATCTCGCGAATTGTGATCGTTGCTGTGGCGTTTTGGACGCCTTCCGAAGCTGAGTTAAGACGAGGAGGATTATCCGCCAGCGTACGTGGCTCGTCATGGGTGCTACTACCTATTTTGATATAGGTAGTAGCACCTATTTTTATCGTGGCCTACTCGAATCGCTGCGCCAACAAACTGCTTTGAACACTTCTGAGTAAGATTCGTCATCGTTACATTCTCGTTTGAACTCCCAGGCCAGCTTGAGAGGCCGGCCTGCTTTCTGATTGTTTGTTGTTACGGACAGCCGATGTCGGCCTTGGGCCAGGGGTTAACCGTTACAGCTTTCGAGCAGCGCGCGGAGCGCGAGGAGGTTCTCTTTCAAAACGTATCCGCAGGCTCCCGCTTTTCGCGCTGCTTCACGGGTCTGATCGTCGTCGTACTTGCTCACGATCACGACTCGCGCGCGTGGATAGCAAAGCAGGATTTCTCTCGTCGCTGTGATTCCGTCTACCTGGTCCATTTCGATGTCCATCAAGACCCAGTCAGGAAGGCAACGGTGATATGCATCGAGAGCTTCGGCGCCGTCGCCGCATTCCTCAATTTCACTCACCATGTCGCTGACCACTCGTCCGATCAGGCGGCGCATGGCCACGTGATCGTCCACAATTAGCAACTTCATTCGTCGCTACCGTCTTTCGTTCTGGGCTTGTGAGAGGCAGGGATTATGCGCGGAACACGCAGGCGGTGAATCGGAGGTACTACCTATTTTGATATAGGTAGTACTACCTATTTTTAGCCACCAAGAGGCACAAAAGAAACACAAAGAGGGGAACTCGAATTTTGTAAGGAGTTCTTTAAACGTAGAAGGGTAATTGTAGGGGCGGCCCTCCGTGGCCGCCCGTGCTTTGACATACTCATTTTGGTGAGACGGGCGCCACGGAGGGCCGCACCTACAAGTTGGCCCACCGTTAGCTCACTAACAATTTGCCTTCAAAGTGTTTCGCTTTGTTCGCAAGTAGTTTGGGATGTTTAGAGCGGAGCGCTTCTGATTGTTGTTACCGCTTGCGAGTGATTCGATCATTGGTATGCAGGTGGTCGACGAATTTGAACGGCGACGCAAGTTCCTCTTAGTTCGAGTTCGGCTTGGAGATCGTCCCGGTATACGTCCCTGTGGAGATACCGGCGCACAGGTCGGTCAGCGTGTCGATTGTCCCGCTCCCCGTGGCGTTGGCGAACGCTCCGGTGCCGCCAGTCACGGTGTAAGTACCCGTGGAAGTGAACAGACACTTGTCCTTCGAAGTCTCAAACTGCCCACTGATCGAAATGAACACACTGTCCTTCCCGTTGGCCCCGACAAAGACCGAGGTGGTGCCAAAGTTCCCTTGATGATTCTGGATGCGGGTCCCCTGCCCCGTGAAGTCCCCCAGGTGCGTCGCCTTGCCCGAAACGCTGAAGTCCAACTGGGTCAGCCCACCAGGCAGCTTCGTCAAGGCCGTGAGCACTGCCCTGCCGACGGCGGTGAACGACACCTGATCGTCAGGAGCGGTGACAGTGTTAGTTGCCGTCTTTATCACGGAGACAGTGCTGTCACCAGCATTCGCCACGTAAGCAAAAGATCCGAGCGCGGCGCTGGCTCCGAAGACAACGAGAAACAGCGCCCGCGTTGCTACTCGCACGCTCGGGCCAAAAAATCCCTTGAACAACTTCTGAGTAAGATTCTTCATTGTTACATTCTCCTTTTCGAACTTGATTGTTGAGAGAGGCGAGGATTATCCACGGAACGCGCTGGCGCAACATCGGTGCTACTACCTATTTTGATATAGGTAGTACTACCCATTTTTGGCCACAAAGAGGCACAAAAGCACAAAACAGATTAGCAAGAGTATTTGTGCTTCTTTGTGGCTAGAGTTTGGATTTGTGGGTAAGCGCGAAGGATAGCAGCGCGTTTTTGCCGGTCAACTCGAGTTTCGCGCAAATGTTTGAGCGGTGATGCTCGACCGTGCGCACGCTGATGAACATCTTTGCGGCGATCTCTTTGCTGCTCATCGATTCTGAGACCAGAAGTAGAACGTGGCGTTCTGCCGCAGTGAGATCGTTGAGGGCAGATGATTCTGTGGCAGGTGCGTCTGGCTGACTGCGTCGTTTCAGCAGATGGCCTGAGAGTGTTGGACTGATGAAATTCTTGCCCGCAGCCACGGCTTTGATGCAGGCAGTGAGTTCGTTCGCGGCGCCGTCTTTTACTATGAAGCCTTTCACGCCGGCGTCGAGAGCGGCGTTGAGCAGTTCCTCTTCATTGTGCATCGTCAGAAAGATCGTCTCGACTGGTAATCTTTCCTCCTGCACCTGACGCGCAATCGCCAACCCATCGGGCGCCGGCATATCAATATCGAGCACAGCGACATCAGGGTGAAACTCATGGATGCACGAGAGCGCCGACTCGCCGTCTTCCGCTTCTCCTACGACTTTGAGCAGTGCGTCTGCTTCGATCATTAATCGAAGCCCGTTACGAAAGATAGGATGATCGTCGGCGATCAGAATTCTGATTTCTTTCCTCATGGCTAATTCCTTGAATAGAAACATCTCTGCGTTCTCTGCGTTAATGGCTATTTCAACGCAGAGACCGCAGAGATGCGCAGAGGGCCGCAGAGAACTCAAACTACCCGCCATGATGATGGCTATCAATCGTGACGCTGATCGTCGCACCTTTTCCTGGGGCAGATTCCACCGTGTATCTGCCGCCCAGCATTCGCACGCGTTCCGCCATACCGATCAACCCCATCCCGCTGCTCAGCGAAGTTGTTTCGGGGTTGAATCCCTTTCCGTTATCTCTACAGATTACCTGCGCCCCGCCTGGCGTTCGTTTGATCGACAACCAAGCCGTTGTTGCAGCGCTGTGCTTGAGGATGTTGTTGAGGCATTCTTGCAGCACGCGGTACAGATTGATTTCAGACTCCCTGGATAGCAGCCCGTCGATATTATCTGTTTCGGTTATGAATTTGATATCCGTAGAACTACGGATATGGTGGACCATCTGCTCGATCGTACTCGTCAATCCAAGTCTTTCGAGTTGATGAGGCCGCAGGTTCCGGGATATTTCGCGGACTTCCTCGATAGCCAGCGATGCATTCTCAGAAATTTCGGTCAGATGTTCGCGGGCGGGATTGTCTGCGGCGAGTGAGTTCAAACCGATGAGCGCCCAATTTTTCACAATCATCAGGTTTTGAGCCAAACTATCGTGCAATTCACCCGCCAGGCGTTTGCGCTCGGCCTCCTGCGAGTCGATTAGTCTCCTCGAAAAATCTTCGCGCTCCAGTTGCTTCCTCTTTAACTGGACCAGCCTGCTCCTGATGGCAAACGCCGCGATGCTTATTACTGCGATTGAGCAGATCAACCAAAACCACCAACGTCGCCAGAAGGGGGCGCGGACTAAAACATTGACCCTGGCGCCGGTCATGTTCCAGAAGCCGTCGCTATTGGCCGCTATCACGTGGAATGTGTAGCTGCCTGGCGGCAGATAGGGGAAATACGCCACACGGCGCGTGCCCGCATCAATCCAGTCAACATCCAGCGGTTCGAGTTTGTATTTGAATTTAGTTTGGTCAGCCTTGATGTAACTGAGTCCGGTGTAACTGATCTCCAAACCACGTTGACCTGGTTGAATAGTAATCCCGTTCTGAAAATCAATTGGATTGCGCTCGAGAGTGATCGACTCAATCAACACCGGTGGCGACTGCGGGTTGACGTGAACGGACTCCGGATCAACTACTACTACGCCTTCCTGTGTCGGAAACCAGAATTTCCCATCGCGAGCGACGATTCCCGCAGGTTCCCGCCCACCGTTGCACTCGACGTTGAGCATGCCGTCGCTTTTTCCATATGCGATGCTGCTGATACTCGAGATCTTGCCATCTGCAAAGTCGTTCAACTCCTGCTTGCTGACACGATAGATGCCCTTGTTGCAACTGATCCAGAATTGTCCATGACGATCTTCGCTGATATGAAAGACGCCGTTGTCGAATAGTCCCTGGTCCACACGGTAATTGACGAAGCGCCCGTCGCGGAATCTGCTGAGACCATCTTCGTATGATCCAATCCAAAATGTTCCGTCAGCATCTTCGTAGATGCACCGGATCTGACTGTGCGCCACACTTTCAGATATCGGGTAGGAAATAAACTTCCCGCCTTCGAAGCGGGTGAGATTCGCTGAAGTTCCGATCCAGAGTGTGCCCTGGCGGTCTTCGTGAATCACTCTCACATCGTCGAGGGGCAGGCCTTCTTTGGTTGTGTAGTGAGCGACTATTCGCCCTTCCTTGAATTTGAACAGGCCGCGTTCTGAACCAACCCAGACGACGCCGCTTCGGTCCGTCAGAATCGTGCAGACAGTTGCGTGCTCCACCAAACTCGAAAGGTTTTCGAGCTTGCCGCTCTTGCCGTTCTCGTAGCGGAGTAATCCGCCGACGATTCCGATCCATAAGCGTCCCGTGCTGTCTTCGTTCAGCGCTTGTACGACGTTAGCGGGCTTGGGCAACGGAGTGTTTTGGAATACTCCGTTTCTAAACCGGGTCAGGCCGAATATCGAGCCGACCCAGATGTCGCCGTTGCGGGTTTGCAGGATCGGATAGACTTCGCGGTGAAGGAGTCCATTCGGGGTTGAGTACGCGGTGATGAATTGTTTTGTCAGCCGGTACAGTCCGCCTGATGTGCCGATCCAGATTGTCCCTTCGCGATCTTTAAAGAGGCAGGTAATATTCAGACCGGCTAACTCGCGGTCGTTTCCGTAGACGGTAAATCTTCCATCTTTGAAGCGGGCTACACCACTGTCCGCCGCAAACCAGACGCCGCCCTGATCGTCTTCACAATAGGCACGCAAGAGTCCACGCGGCACGCCCTCGTTTTGCGAGTAGCGCGTTACCTGACCGTCTCGTAACTTGTACAACGCCGACTCCGTGCTCAACCAAAGGTTGCGCTCGCGATCTTCGTAGGGCCATGAGTAATTAGTATCTTTCAGCTTGATCCGGTATCGAGTCATGCGCCCGTCGTTGATCTGCCTGGCTTCGTTTGCTTCGATGGTCCATTGCGACCCGGAAGGCGCAAGATAGTTATTCTTCAGCAGCGGAACGAGGTACTCGGGTGGAGCGCTGATAAATTTGCCCTCGCGCATATAAAACTGGCCGCTGCCAATGCCGATGAGCAGCTCCCCTTTCAGGTCCCGGGAAAAAATCATAATTGGACCTTCCGGAACTCCGTCTGCAACCGTTAACGTTGTGAATACACCGTCACGATAGCGCGTCAATCCGCCGTCGTTCGTTCCGGCCCACAGCGTTCCGTCCTTGTCTTCGTAAAGAATCCTGAAGCGGTTGGTGCTGAGTCCTTTGGTGTTACTTTTGTTGAAGACCTTGAACTGAACACCATCAAAGCGGACCAGTCCCTCGACTGTTGCCATCCATAAGTAGCCATCACTGGTCTGTATGATTGAGGAGATCGAGTTTCGGGGGAGTCCGTTGTCGGTGGTCCAACTGTCGAAGCGGTATTGTGCGCTAGCGCTGCTAAACCAAAAAAGACTCAATAACGATAGCCGCGCGACGGCGAGGATGTAAACTTTTGCCGGTTGAGGAGCCATGACGGCAAATCGAGAACTTGCAGGGGAATACTTTTCGCGCAAAGGCGCAAAGAAGGGCCTTAGAAACGCGGTAGCGCTTTGCGCCTTTGCGCGAGCCTTCTTGGCATACTCCGAGGCCCAGTAATGTTCCCGGAGTTGAACTGCTGCGCAAGTTCCTCTTAGTTCGTGTTCGGTTTGGAGATCGTCCCTGTATATGTCCCGGTGGCGGTATTGGTGCACAGGTCGAACTGCGTGACGATTGTCCCGCTCCCCGTGGCGTTGGCGAACGCGCCGGCGCCGCCGGTCACGGTGTAAGTGCCCGTGGAAATAACCACACACTTGTCCTTCGTGTGCTCAAAGCGCCCGCTGACTGAAAAGAACACACTGTCCTTCCCGTTGGCCCCAACGATGACCGCGGTGCTGCCAAAGGTTCCCTGATTATCCTGGATGCGTGTCAACGGCCCGGTGAAGTCTCCCAGATGCGTCGCCTTGCCCGAAGTGTTGAAGTTTATCTGGGTTAGCCCGCCCGGCAGCTTCGTCACACCCGTGATCACTGCGGTGGCGGTGGCGGTGAACGACACCTGCTCGTCGGCCACGTAAGCAAAAGATCCGAGCGCGGCGCTGGTTACGAAGACAACAACCAACACGAGTGTTACTACGCGAATCGCTTTGGCAAAAACCAGCTTTGATAATTTTTGAGTAAGTAATGTCATAGGAATTTCCTTCTGTCGTGGTAGCCTTTCGACTTTGCGGACGATAGTTATTCGTGACGCGACGCTTGGGAGGTGGGAGTCACACGTGACGAGTATGTTTCGCGGGAACTCTACGCTCGCCGCCTGGTCATGTCAAAGAAGCGAATTGACTCATCAAAACCATTTCGGAGTAGCACCCACTGCCGATCTGAGCGCCCTCGTTCGTAATGCGATTTCGATTGAATACTATGGAAGGCAAAAGAGCGAAACCACTGTCAGTTTTGACAGTGGTGTTCATAAGAAGTGGACGCTGAAAGCAATATTTCTCTGTGCAACAAAGAAAATATTAAATTAGGTCACTATCGAAGGTGCCCTGACCGACTGTCTTTGGACCAATGAACCAGGTCGCTGCCAAAAGGACAGTGAACAATACATGCAGGACCACTACCGGCCATAACAAGAGTCCGACCGGTCGAGGCCGTCCGATGGTCCTTGTGGATTGCGAGCTACTTGCTTCGTTGCTGCCAGCGTCTCGTAGTAATCCGCCCGGTACCAATCGGAGGTCCACTCCCAAACGTTGCCGGCCATGTCGAACAGTCCAAAAGCATTGGGGGCGAACCTGCCGACTGGCGCACTGCCGGTGAAGCCGTCTTCGCCGGTGTTCCTATCAGGAAAGTGGCCCTGAAAAGAGTTCGCCTGGAATTTGCCTTCCGGCTTGAATTCATCACCCCAGGTGAAACGTTTGCGATCCAACCCGCCGCGCGCGGCAAATTCAAACTCGGCCTCTGTCGGCAAACGTTTCCCGGCCCATTTCGCGTAAGCTGCGGCATCTTCGAATGCGATGTGGACCACAGGATGCTTTTCCTTACCGTTGATATTGCTTGCCGGTCCATCCGGATGCCGCCAGTTAGCTCCGGGAACATAGCTTGCCACCGGCAAATCAGCCATGAGACCGAAATTAGCACCGCCCAGGATCTTTTTCTTGCCAACCCAGATAAAAACGTTGTGATCAATGAATACGGAAAGGTCACCGGCTACCGGCAGAGACTCACCGTCAGGTCCCTTCAACTCGCTAAAGGAATAAAGCTCGAAGATGTTTGCATATGTAAGACCGGGATAGGGCAGGATGCCGGAGTTAGTCGCATTGATGCCGGCGTGTAAACACCTCGCCGTTGTGCGGTTAGCTACGCTCGTGGTGAGTGACATTGCGAGCAGCGCCAAAGCTAAGGTTACTAATCTTGATACTGAATTGGGGTGAATTGACATAGATTCCTCTTCATTCTTATCTGCGTTTTCCGTGTTTATCTGTAGCCGGTTTACTTCCTGGGGAAGAGCGCCGTGACGACTATGCGAAGACTGCAGCCTCGCCTTTTAGTCTCATCCGCCTTGCTATGATTTGTGTTCTCATGCGGTAAAACTTCGCTCCAATTGGACTGAATCCGAACATCGACTTGACCTTCGTTGCTTGAAGGAAGTTTATTCGCGAGTGGGAACGGAGGTAACTGTCAAGTTTTACAGTTGATTGAAAAGGCGGGTTCAACCTGTATGTTTTGCCAGTAGTTGCCTGGTGGGGAAACTCCTAACATCGCCCCGACAGTCCAAACGCTCGAACTCGGCTGGCTTTGACTCAGGGGCGCGCGGCGTGGGGCTCGCGTTCCCTACCAGTAACGAGTAGACGCTGGCCGAGAGTGTTCTCGAAGTGGGTTCGGGAGCACTCTGTCGCGACCGGCCACTTTTCGAACAAGACTGGCCGGTCGCGACAACGCTGAGGAAGAACTCGATGAACCGAGGTGAAGATCAAAATTATGATGACGATACGCTGGAGCCGGTCTCTTCGCTGTGGTCCTTTTCTTCAAACTCCAGTCCTGCATCAGCAGAAGTGAAAGTGGAGATAGCCGCTGCCTCGCATCGGGGGCACGTCAGGGAGAACAACGAAGACCATTATCTGGCCGTGCGTTTTCACCGGGCACTGGAAACACTCTGTACGAACGTTGAGGATGGCATTATTGAACCTGGTTTCTACGAGATCGGCTACGGCATGCTGGTCGCCGATGGGATGGGCGGGATGGCCGCCGGCGAAGTTGCCAGTCGCATCGCTCTGTGCAAACTGGTGGAGCTCGTGGTTAATACGCCGGACTGGATGATGCAGCTGAATCACCGCGACGACATATCCGTTGTAATGCAACGAATGGTCCAACGGTTCCGTCAGATCGATGCGACTTTGAGAGAACAGGCTGAAAGCGACAGCTCACTGCTCGGCATGGGCACGACCCTGACCGTGGCGGTTAGCCTCGGCCGTGATCTCCTGATTGGACACATCGGCGACTCGCGAGCGTATCTCCTGCGCAACGGAAACCTTCATCAGTTAACAAGTGATCACACGTTGGCCCAGGCACTAATTGATGCAGGCATCTCCGACCCGGACGACACTGCGACGCGTGCCATGCGTCACGTTCTGACGGCGGCGTTAGGTTCAACAGCAGAACAGGCTGATCCACAGATCCAACGACTGCACTTGTCTTCCAACGATCAGGTTTTGCTTTGCACCGATGGTCTATCGGAAATGGTAACTCGAGAAAGCATCACTTCCGTGCTCAACGACGCAAGCTCGTCCAGGTTGGCCTGCCAGGCATTGGTCGACCTGGCTCTCGCCGCAGGCGGAATCGACAATATCACCGTCGTCCTGGCACGCTACCAATTTCCATAAGCCACAAAGCAGCACAAACGGAAGCATCTCGATCTTCGCAACTCAGCCGGTTCAGCTTCTCCTTCGATCATTTATCCATGAAACGATCGTGGAAATTATCTCGCGTCGTATTTGGGCTGGAGTTTGGGGATTGGGCGACAGCACTCGTCCCTCTACGAGGAGCAAACTTCGTTCGCGTCTCTTAACAACCTTGATTGGCTTTTTGACTTGGCTCGCCACTTTGCGACCGCAGGAGTTTTACCTTTCAGGTTTGTTGAAAATGGGGAAGCCACCCTGCGGCTTCCCCGTCAAGCACTGCTCTGTCATTCCTCCTGCTGGTACGGAATATATTGAGGTCTCGAAGCCATTAATACTGTCAGTTTTTACAGTCCTCTCCCGAGGCTGGTATTACTGAATGCACATTTCAGTTATTGGGTCTGGGCTTCTTATCGCCGACAAACTCAACCGTGACCTTGCTGCCGTCCTCAGCTCTTCGCTTGCAACCTGAGGTGTTGTAACTTGTCGGTTCATCCGCAAAGGCGCAAAGACGCAAAGCGCTGCCGCGTCTCTAAGGTTTTTTCTTTGCGCTTTTGCGCGAAAATCATCATCCAGGGGCTTACTATGAAAATCATTTCCGTCAATGTAGGAACGCCGCGGCTTGTACTGTGGAACGGGGAACCCGTGTCCACCGGTATTTTTAAAGAGCCTGTTGCCGGTCGAGTCATGATGCGAACATTGAACCTCGACGGCGATCGCCAGGCTGATCTTTCAGTACATGGCGGGCCGGAAAAAGCAGTCTACGTTTATCCCTCAGAGCACTACGAGTTCTGGAAACGTGAACTACCAGACATGGACTTGCCCTGGGGCGTGTTCGGCGAAAACTTGACCACGTCCGGCCTATTCGAAACTGAAATCAACATTGGCGACAAGTTTCGAGTTGGCACAGCTGAAGTAATGGTCACACAGCCACGCATGCCCTGTTACAAACTCGGGATTCGTTTTGGACGGGCAGACATCCTCAAGCGATTTCTGCTCAGTGAGCGATCAGGGTTTTATCTTTCGGTGTTCAAAGAGGGCGAAGTCGGCGCCGGCGATGAGTTCCAGCTGCTCGAGAAAAACGCCTCCGGTGTAAGGGTAGTAAACGTCACACGACTATATGGCACCGATAAGCAAAACGTCGCATTGATGCGACATGCAATCGCAACTGAGGCACTGCCGGCGAGCTGGCGGGAATACTTCCGAAAACGACTTGAAAACCTGGCAGATCTCTAGTCGCGCAAGCTTCGCTCAACGACTGCACTCAGTTATACTGTTGTCTCCTTCAGCACTCCCAACTCCTCTCGCATCCCGACAAACTCAGGCTCCTTTAAGGAGTTCCCAAAGCGCCCAGTTAATTAACTTTCAGACTGTGAAGGCTAAAATGAAATACAGCTACTTAGGGCGGCCAAATAATCTACGGACAACGGAGTTCTTTAATGAGCGCCGGCAGCGCACACGCGGCCAACTGCGGACGCTTGTGCGCTGTTACCGTGCCGATCAAATAAAGCCGCAGAGATTTTTGATGGGCGATTTTGTTCATCGAAGGAAGTTGAAACGGAGCAGAATGACGGCCGTCAGATATAACACAACTTCGGTGAGTTGATTCGTTGCGCCCAGGCAATCGCCGGTGATGCCCTGTATCCGAGCGCGAAAGTATGAGCCGCTAACGAGAGTTACCATGCTGGTCGCGAGCAATGCTGCAACGGCCGCTTGCCAGGGAAGCAGGATTAAGACCAGCAACAACATGATGGTGCCGATTATCATTTCCAGAATGCCAACTTGCTTAGCCACAAGTTTGCCCTGGCCTTCAGCGCGTGCATACGGTAACCACATGCACAGGGGCAGAATCGTCCAACGTGAAGCCGTGTGGGCGACGATCAGCCAACGCCAAATCTGTCCCTGAGGCAGCGACGATAGAAAGGTAAACTTTCCGATGATGATAAAGATCAGCGCCAGTGTGCCGTAAGATCCTATGCGGCTATCGCGCATGATTTCCAGCACGCGATCCTTGGTCCAGCCGCCCCCAAACCCATCAAACGAATCTGCCAATCCGTCTTCGTGAAAGCCGTTAGTGATGCACGTCACGAAGACCATTGCGCAGAACACGGAAGCGGGTAGTGGAAGAACTCTCTGTAACACCACAAACACGAGAGCGGCGCCGCCGCCCACTATTACTCCGACTAAAGGAAACAAAGCCGCGGCCTTGCCGATGTCTGTCTCAGAGCTGTTGAGCGATCGCGGGACGGGTAGTCGAGTCAGGAACTGAAGGGCAATGAAGAAACGTCGGGTCATACTCTGAGTTGGCTCTTACTCCTTGTTACTCACTTTCGCAGCAGCGAAAGTTGCCATCTCAGCAAGCAGCTTCGCCGCGCCTTCAATGACGTGCATCGCTAACGCCGCGCCAGTGCCTTCGCCTAGTCTCATCGAAAGATCGAGCAGCGGTTGCTCTCCGATGAATTCAATCAAAGCGGTATGCCCGCGTTCTGCCGATCTATGTCCATTGAATAAATAGTCGCGTGCGTTCGGTTGTAATGTGAGAGCGAGCGCCGCCGCCGTGGTACTAATGAAGCCATCGGCAACGATCGGTAAATGCTTTGCCGCCGCACCGAGCACGATTCCGGCCATCACGCCGATTTCCGCGCCGCCAACTTTGGCAAGTACGTCTATGGCATCGTCAGCTTCAGGATGGTTGATTTCGAGCGCGCGACGAATTACCTCGACTTTGTGAGCCAGACCGATATCATCAACCCCGGTGCCTCTGCCAGTTACCGCTTCAGGATCGCAACCAAGCAAGACTGTAGTAATAGCGCTCGCCGCCGTGGTATTCCCAATACCCATTTCACCGATACCAAGGAGATTGATTCCGTCGTTGGCAGCGGCCTGTGCTAACCGGATGCCTTTAACTAAACACGCCTCTGCTGATTCGCGTGTCATCGCCGGGCCAACTGCGAAGTTGGCGGTGCCACGCACTACCTTGGCATGAATCAACTCAGCGCGATCGCTCAGATCCGCGTCGACGCCGGCATCAACAACCTTAACCTCGATTCCCCCGGCACGACCCAAAACATTGATGGCTGCCCCACCTCGCAGAAAGTTGTCAACCATCTGCGGCGTGACTTCGCGCGGATAGGCACTAACGCCCTCGATCGTTACCCCGTGATCTCCGGCGACGACATAGATTCGCTTCTTCGTGACGACGGGAGTGGCGGTCCGTTGAATCGCGGCCAGGCGGTTAGCGATTTCTTCAAGGCGCCCCAGGCTGCCCGGCGGTTTCGTGAGTGTCAGTTGTCTTTTGCGGGCTGCGTTGAGCCACGCCTCATCGATGGGGTCAATCTGCCGGCATACTTGCGCGATGAAGGAAGACGAGTTGGTCATTGGTTTATGAGCTAGGTATATCGCGGCTCAAGCGATTGGCTTCAATTGCAAAGGCAAACCCGCAATAATCAGATAGACCTCATCGGCAGCGGCTGCAAACTCCTGGTTCACTCGTCCAAGCAGGTCGCGGAACACTCGCCCGAGGTTCGTGTCGGGAACTACGCCTAGTCCCACCTCATTCGACACGCAAATGATCGTTTGCTGCCGGGTGCGCGCGATCGCCAGAAAGTTGCGAGTGATCCGGCGCACAAACTGCTCGCACTCATGCTCGTCTTCGTGGCGCATGAGCCAGTTAGAAACGAACAGCGTGAGGCAATCTACAATTACGATTCGAGCCTCAATCGCTTGCCTCAGTGCTTCGTCAATCTCGTAAGGCTCTTCGATCGTGCGCCAGTGGGTCGGTCTTTCCGCACGATGCCGCGCAATACGTTTGGTCATGTCTTCGTCTAATCCTTGCGCTGTAGCAATGAAACAGATCTCATCGCCGGAAGCGCGTTCGCCGTCCTGCGCCAATCTCATAGCGTAGGTGCTCTTACCGGCTCGCGCTCCCCCGAGAAGCAGAATCATCCGACCACTCGTGTTTACGCGCTGGGACATATTTCGATGGATCGCTTACAAACAATATATCGCGGGAACGAAGTTAAATGGTCAATCATGCGTGTTCGCTTTGGCCTCCGATGTCGAGTTGGGCTGCTGCTTTCTCCAGACACGCGCGGCATAGACAGTTTTTGTATTTCGCGCGCAATTCCTGCCGAGTTTCATCACTCAACTTGATTTCGCCGCACCAGCAACCCGTGCCTAATGAAATCTCGCAGGCGAATGTCTCACCGCATGCTTCACACGCCCGCGACTTTCGCAACACAGGCAACGTAAGTCCGATTTGCTTAAGTAATTTCATCCTTTGAGCCACCCTTCAATCAGAGAGACGAGTCGGTCGTTGTCGGAGCCGAAACGTACAGCCATACGTATGAACTCATCTGACAGTCCGTGAAATGAATCGCACCTTCTGATCAGAATCCGTTCTGAGTCCAGCCGGCTTTGTAAATCTCCGCCTGAACCGTGAGGCAGTTTTGCCAATAGGAAGTTAGCGGCTGAAGGTAAAACCTCTAAGCCGATACCGCGCAGCGCGCTCGCGAACTCTTCACGGGCGATGGTATTGAGACAACAAGATTCCGTGCCGAACTCATCCGCGGCCAAGGCCGCGCATCCAGCTTCGAGCGCAACTGTTGAGACCGACCATGGATCGATTTGGCCTTTGATCATTGCGGCCAATTTCGCATTGCTCACGGTATAGCCGATGCGAATCCCTGGTGTCGCATAGAACTTTGTGAGTGACCGCAGCACGATTAGATGAGATTTTGTCGCCGCCAGGGACACCAGGCTTTCTTGCGAGGCATAGTCGATGAAGGCTTCATCAAGCAACACCGCAGTGTTGTGCTCTTCCGCTACGTCAATCAACGAGAGCATCGCATCTCTCGGATACAAAGCGCCTGTGGGATTGTGAGGGGAGTTTAAGATCATCAAATCGAATTGCCGTTCTTTGACAGCACGGACCAGGCTCGCAAAATCGGGAGTGAACGCGTCTTCTTCAGTCAACAGCCAGGTTATTATTTCCGCTTTCACTGCCCTACAGGCGCGCGAGTATTCAACGAAAGCGGGCTCAAGGATGAGCACTCTTTTCGGAGAGATGGCATGCAAGACGGCGAAGACTAGAGATGCCGCGCCGCTGCCACTGACTATCTCGTCCGGCATTAGACGATGTTTGTCTGCGATTGCACTGACGAATGCTTGAGTGTCCGGATAAATGCGGAGCTTAGCGGGCGTGAGCGCATTTTCGATTGCGGATAGAACTCCTCGCGGTGGACCAAGCGGATTAATGTTCGCGCTGAAATCCAGAACTTCGTGGGGTTCGATTCCCCAACGCCGGGCGGCTTCGTACACTCTTCCGCCGTGCTCGACATGAATCGGTCGCACCCTGCCTGATCTTTCTTTTATTTCTGCGTAACTCATTTAATAGTTAGAACGTTAGAACTGATTCTTCTCTGCGATCTCTGCGTATCTCAGTGATCTCTGCGTTAAATATTTCTCGCGACTACAGTTACGCAGAGATCACAGAGATGCGCAGAGATCGCAGAGAAGGCTTCAGTTCTACCAATTAACCAGCAATGGCACTGATAGACACAGCGCAAACATTAATAGTGAAACGCAGCCGGTCAGTCGCAACGCATTTCTCAAAGCCTGGTCGTCGAGAGCGTTATGCCCGTCGCCCAGGTATTGACCATCGTGTCTTTCACCATCGTAAAAGTTTGTACCGCCGACTCGTACGCCGAGCGCACCAGCCATCGCCGCTTCAGGTCGCCCCGCGTTGGGGCTTTTATGCTTAGCACCATCGCGCCACATGATCCGCCACGCTCCACGCCAATCCAGACGTAGCGTCCAGGCTGCATATACGAACAGCAGAGCGCTTACGCGCGCAGGAATGAAGCTCGCAACATCATCCAGTCGCGCAGCGCACTTCCCAAAGAACTCATAATGTTCGTCTCGATGTCCGATCATCGAATCGAGTGTGTTTACGGCTTTGTAAGCCAGCGCTGCGGGCACGCCACCGATTGCCAGGTAGAACATTGGAGCCACAATGCCATCCGATGCACTTTCCGCAAGGGTTTCAATCACCGCTCGGGTTACTTCCGGTTCGTCTAGTTCCTGCGTGTCGCGACCAACGATGCGCGAAACTTGTTGCCGCGCTGAAAGCAGATCGCCGTTTACAAGAAAGCGTCTCACCGCTCGCGCTTCGTCAAGCAGCGAACGCGTAGCGAGCGTCGATGCCGCGAGGTAAACCGATACGACGAAGGACAGCGCGGGATTTAAAGCTCTTAACCAAAGCAACACGATCCAACTGCCGAATCCAAACGTGCCGACCACGATCCCGGTTAATATCGCCCCGGCGATGAACTCGCTACTTGGTGTGCGAATGAATCTTCGCAGGAGCTTCTCTCCATCTTTTATCATCCACCCCATCCATCGCACTGGATGTGGCAGCCACGTGGGGTCGCCGATCAACCAATCCAACGCGTAAGCCAGCGCCAACAATGCAGGAGAGATCATCTTTGCTCATCGAGTGCACGGTAAATGACATCCATCTTCAGATTGCTCCGGAAATGTTCCGCTAGCGCATCGTAGCGTCGCTCGCGTTCAGCAAACGGATCAGTGACGCCCGACGATGAGTTCTCCTTGCCGCAAATCTTCCGCCAGTGGTTGAGGAGCAGGCTTAGCCCTTCGGCCGAGTCGAATAGGCCATGCAGGTAAGTGCCAAGTACTCGACCATCAGCGCTGATCGCACCGTCATTATGGCTTTCTTCATCACCCAATCGCTGCAGTTGAAAGAGTGGCTGGGCTTCATTTCCCAACAACGTGTCACCCAAATGAATCTCGTAACCGCTGAATATTGGGTTAGCGCCGTTGCTCGCAAGACAGGCGGACTCATTCAATCTTGCCGTAGCCTGGCGAGTGACCTTTTCGCGTTCCAGCACGGTGGTGAAATCCAGGTAGTTCAAGCCCGATACAAATTCGGTGTCGCTCTCCGTGTGATGAGGATCGCGTATTTCGCGTCCCAGCATCTGAAAGCCACCGCAAATTCCTACTAGCGGCTTGCCGGCAGCCGCGTGCGATTCGATTACCGGCTCCCATCCATTCTTTCTAAGCCAAAGCAGATCGGGGATCGTGTTCTTGCTACCGGGCAGAATCAGTACATCAGCGGCGCGCGCTTCTTCAGGCCGCCGTGTGTAATAGACAACCACACCGGGCACATTCTCCAGTGCGGTAAAATCCGTGAAGTTGGAAAGGTAAGGAAGCCCGACCACACACACGCACAAACAGTCTTTGCGATCGAATGGAGGCCGCACCGCGCGGCGTTCGAGCGAAACGCTGTCTTCGTCATCAATACCGTGATTATGCAGGTAAGGGATAACACCGAGACAGGGCTGCGAGAGCCGCGCTTCCAAATAATCAATGCCTGGTGTGAAGAGATTCACGTCGCCACGAAATTTATTGATGAGAAAACCATAAAAGCGACGGCGCTCTTGCGGCTCAAGTAGCGCGTAAGTACCAACCAGCGAAGCGAACACGCCGCCACGATCGATGTCGGTTACCAAAAGGCATGCCGCGTCCGCGATCTCCGCCATCTTCATGTTCACTACATCCCGGTCTTTGAGATTCATTTCGACCGGCGAGCCCGCACCTTCCAGCACGACGACTTCGTATCGAGCGGCGAGACGCCGATAGGCCGAACTGACCGCTTCCAGCAATTGTGGCTTGAGACGGTAGTAGTCAACGCCGCTATAGTTCCCTAACACCTTGCCGTTAATGACAACTTGCGAACCGACATCGGAAGTTGGCTTAAGGAGAATCGGATTCATGTCAACGTGCGGCGCAACTTTGGCTGCTTCGGCCTGCATCGCTTGCGCCCGTCCAATCTCATGGCCCTCACGTGTAGCAAACGAATTGAGAGCCATGTTTTGAGCTTTGAAAGGCGCAACATCGAAGCTATCCTGCCGCAGGATGCGGCACAACGCTCCAACCGTGAGCGACTTGCCCGCGTCGGAAGCTGTGCCCAATACCATCAACGCCTTTGCCAAAGATTGTTCCTCCGTTACATTGCCGAATACCGTTGCTGTCTCTTCAGTAAGAGCAGAAACACCGGACCGCCCAGCAAGGCTGTGATTGCGCCGACCGGAAGTTCGCCGGGCGAAATCACCACTCGCGCCAGTGTGTCGGCAAGAATCAAAAAGGCTGCGCCTAACAGAAACGATGCCGGTAACAAAACTCGAACATCCTGACCAAAAACGAGTCGGGCCGCGTGCGGCACAATCAGGCCGACAAAGCCAATCGCACCACCAACCGAGACAGTTACCGCCACAATCAATGAACTGGCCAGGAAGACCATTCGTTCCGTCCGCCTGACGTCTACGCCAAGGCTCGCCGCTGAATCTGATTCACCCGTCGCCAACAGGTGAAGATCTCGCGCATGCGCTATGAGAACCAACCAGCCGGGTATGAGGAAGACGAGCATCTTCCAAATCAGATCGAAACCTACAACATCAAGACTGCCGATCAACCACCGTAGAATTTGCAAAGCCCGTCCATACGAAGCGAGATACTGAATCACCAGCACGCCAGCCGACGCGCTGAGATTGAGAACCACACCCGCCAGCAACAATGCTCCGGGGAGCATCGTCCCACCTCCCGATCGGGCTAGTCGATAGACCAACAACACCGACACCGACGCGCCGACAAACGCAGCGATGAAAATAAAAGGCACGCCTACCAGGTTCAGCCCGAGGCCGAAAGCAATCGCGACGCTCGCTCCTAAAGACGCTCCGCCGGATACACCGAGCGTAAAAGGATCGGCAAGCGGGTTGCGAAAAAGCGCTTGCAGTGCGGCTCCCACCATCGCCAGTGACGCGCCTACAATGCCTGCCATTAACACGCGCGGTAACCGGAGGCGAAAGAAGACGGCCCGTGCGATCGGATCACTCTTGAGTGCTGCCAAATCGAGTGGCTGATAGCCAACATAAAGACCAATCAAGAATGCGACGACAAGACCAAGAATCAAGAGAGGAAGTGCAATACGCAACCGCACGCCCACGCGTGCACGGTTCGGTGCGCGCGAGGTATGGACTATGGTCCGTGAATTTGCCAGTTCAGCTTCGGTCAACTCTACGTTTCCTGGACTTGAAGACATCACAATTCCGACCACACAAAAGTGCGCCCATCGCTGTGCATCGTCCGCACAGGCGAATCATAGACCTCACTAAGAACACTGTCGGTAAGTACCACGTCGGGCGTACCACTCGCGGCAATGCGCCCACATTTCATCGCGAAGATAAGATCGGCCGCAGAATCGAGCAGCATCAAGTCGTGCGTAATCATTAGTACCGTTATGCCGCGATCATCTCTCAACCGGCGCAACGCCCTGGCGAGTTGCGTTCGATGTTTCAAATCAAGCGCGCTGGCCGGCTCATCCAACAACATCACCTCCGGCTCCTGCGCCAATGCGCGGGCCACAGTAACCAGTTGGCGCTCGCCGCCCGACAACTCAGTAATTTGACGCGCCGAGAGATGTGCGGCGTCAAGCGCGGCCAGCGCCGCCAGCGCGATCTGTTCATCGTGTGCGCTCTCAAAGCGAAACCGCCCGCTGTACGGGCTGCGACCCGTTAAGACCACCTCCAGCGCCGTGAAAGGGAAAACGGTGGCAGTCGATTGAGGAACGTACGCAACTCGTTTTGCTCGATCACGCGGGTGAAGGTTTGTGAGTGGAGCACCATTGAAGGCGACCTCACCTTTGGCAGGTTCCAGTAGTCCGGCTAGTAACCGGATCAGCGTCGACTTGCCTGACCCGTTCGCGCCGATAAGTGCTCCCATCGCCCCTCGTGGCAACGCCAGCGAGACATCGACGACTACGGGCAACGAGGAATAAGCGAAGCTCAGATGGCGCGTCTGAATAAGCGGGCCATTAGTTAACGCATCTGGCCCAGCGATACTAGTCGTCTTCGCCGAAGAGGGGTCACTTTGCATCAGTGAAACTCTCCGGGTGAAGCGCTCTCGCGAATACTTGCGCGGTGTGTCCAACAAACTGGCTGGGATGAATCACCGAAGGGTCGCTCATCGAATAGATACGCTTATCGCGAACGGCGCGAATTTCCCCGAGTTCATTCCATACGGCTACCGGGTCTTCGCCGAAATTCTCCTTCGAGCCCTGGACCATATCAATGATCACTTCAGGATTCAGGGTTAATACCGCCTCCTTATTGATCTTGCCATAGCCATGTTCGGCGACCGGCGCGATTGATTCGCCTCCGGCTATAGTGATGAGTTCGTCGAGATAGCTTCCGCGCGTTGCTGTGTAAAGGTCGCGGATCGTACCCGGCACGCGGTCGACTACGCACAGCACACGTGGATGCGGCCGGTCAGCTACAGCCTTTCGTACCGCATCGATCTCACGTTGTGTTTTGGCGGCTAGTTCTGTCGCCTCTGGTTCATGGCCGGTCGCGCGGCCGATTTCTTCGATTGACACGAAAATGTCAACCAGAGTTTGGCTCTTTAGAAAAAGAGAGCGCACTCCCAGTCCGTTGAGCTTATCTTTCAGAAACGGCTCTTGCGCATCAACCCCGATTACAAAGTCCGGCTTAAGCGCCATCACCTGCTCAAGACTGGTTTTATCCCAACCATTAACACGAGGCTTATTCTTCACGTCCTCCGGGTACGTACAGAATTGGGAAACGGCAATGACTTGTGGCCATGCGCCGACGCTATAGAGAATCTCAGTCACGCTGGGGCTAAGCGAAACGATGCGTTGTGGTTGTGGCTCGACCTTCGTTTTCTGCGGTTGAGCTTGCCTGACACAACCGGCAAACAGATCCAGTCCCATTATAAGGACAACGAGAACCGCCGCTTTACTTAGACTCTTCATTTGCTTAAAAGACAAACATTGCGCCGGCGCGCCCGACGCGTCCCGGCGTTCGAAAGCCGCTCTCGAAATATTCGCGGTCGAATAGATTGTCCACATAACCGAAGAAGCGAAGAGAGCGTGATTCGCCGGCCAGCGGCAAGGTGTAACTTGCCCCGAGATCGGCTTTGGCTATTCCACCGAAGCGATAAGCCCGGCTTCCGAACGTGACCGGGTTGAAAATCGCGCCTACGTAATTGCTCGAGGCGGAGAGATCAAAGTTAACCAGGAAGCGACGACCAAAGCGCTGCGTCGCAACAAACGAAATTTGATGGTCGGGAATCACGAGCGAACGAAGTGTGCCGGGAACCTGAGGAGTCCGCTGGAGAGACTTCGTGTAGGTGTAGGCAGCAGAAAGATTCAACGTGCGCGTAGGTGTTGCCGTCATGCTCAACTCAACACCACGAGCAATCCCTCCATTCGTATTGACATAACCGCCGAAGCGTCCAAACGGGTCAGTTGCTGGATCGATCAGACCCGTGAAGTCGAAGATGATCACTTTCTGCAGCTCTGTGTAGAAGTAAGTGGCTGAGACACGCAAACGGTTCTTGTAGAGTGTCTGATCGATCCCCGCATCAAAGGCAATTGAACGGTCCGGTTTCAGACGTGGATCACCGAAAGCCCCAAAACCAAAGGAGCTGTCGAAAAAAGAGCCGAAGCGTTCAAAAAGCGACGGCGCTCGATAGCCATTACCCACGTGCGCCCGCAACTTGGTGCCCGACGACCGAAACATATAGGCAACGGATCCATCTCCGGTGTAGGCCGTTGGCGGTGACGAAAAAGTAAAACCCGCGAATGGGGAGGTAAGTGCAGGCGTGAACACCGGCTGTCGAAGACGGAAAAACTGGGCGCGAAACGCCCCCGAGATTTGCAGGCGATCGTCCATGAATCGCAATTGATCCTGAACAAAGAACGTGTGACTCCTCTGCGTGACATCGACGTTGGAGTTGTCTGCCGGATTGGGTTGGAAAGAAGGGTTCTTGAAGTTTTCACTTTCAAACTCATAGCCACCGGTGATGAAGTTGGCGCGTCCCGCCTGCAGATCAAATCGCGCATTAAATGTATGGATTCGTCCGTCGAAATCCGATCGCTCGGTACCCCCAAAAGGTTGGAAGCCAACTCCCAGTGGACCGTTAATGCTGCTGCGGTTGGTCGCCAGACCCTGATAGCTGATTGAGTAGCCGAATTTCTCAGTAGGTCGTTGCGTAAAGGTGACCGCGCCTGAGAAGAAATCTGCCTTGCGGAGATTGTCGGGATCGTTCGCCGCAGGAATGAAGGTGGCCGCGCCAACATTCAGCTGGGAGGTGGGCACACCCGCTTCGAAGCGCAGCAACTCTGTAGGCGAAAGCGGAATCGCTTCGATAATTCCAGTGGCAGGCAGGGTGCCGATCGTTTGCGGACTGTTATTAAGTTGTAACCGCGAGTTGGCAGCATAGATGCGGCCTGAGAGCGTCATCGTCGGCGTCAGTCGAAAAAGGACACGACCTTGCCCGCTCGTATTGCGCGCTTCATCATCACCATCAACTCCTCGCGTAACATTGAGGTGTGAAAAGCCGGCGCTGTAAACGATAGAGTTATTGCGAGAGCCGCCGGCGAACTGACCTCGACCACGAAACATGCCCAGGCCGCCACCTTCGCCCAGCATGCTGCCATGGAACGGACCGCCACCCTCATCAGTTACAAGATTGAGTACGCCGCCGATCGCATTCGTGCCATATAGCGAGGAGCCCGAGCCGCGCAGAACTTCAACCCGGCTTACATCTGTGACGATCAGGTCTTCCAGAAACCCCGAAGCGTCACCCTGTGTGGCAGCGGCATCGCGAAAACGCAGGCCGTCAATCAATACGGCTGTGTCTTCGTTGCGCAAGCCGCGTGTTTTGATAGAAGTGAATGAGCCAGGACCACCAAGCTGCTGCACTCGCAAACCCGGCACCGTGCGCAAGGACTCGGCAATCGCCGACTCATCGCGTTCATCAATTTCCTGCCGATCCACGACCGTGACGGCTTTTGAAACTTCATCGACGGATTGCGGAGTATCGGACGCGGTGACCACAACGGTGCTCCGCACCCCTGATAGTTCCAGTGTGATATCGAGCGTCGCTGTTTGTCCTCGCTCGACTACTAGTTGCTTCGCACTTGCGGATGCAAATCCTTCCGCCTCCGCTTCCACGAGGTACTCACCTGGCGCGAGTTTCTCGAAGCGATAGGCGCCGCTCGAATCTGTCGTAGTCATCAGACTGAAAGTACGCTCACGCCCAAAGAGGGTTACTGTCGCTCCGGGCAGGTTTGCGCCTTGCGGATCTTTGATATGGCCGGTGATGGTGGTAGTGCCACTCTGTGCCAAAGCAGATTGGGTAAGCACTAACAAGAGCCCAAACGCAATCACAGTAAATCTTCTGCTGTTAGTGTTCTTCATAATTCATGTCTCCTTATCCTCCCCTTCGGAAGAGTGGCTTCTCCTGTCAAACAATCTGAATTTCAACAGGTTGAATTTATTTACGAAGCGGGAATTGACGGAATGGGTAGAGGCGGTGAACTGGACCAGCAGAAACAGAAAACGCCCTCGATCTCCCGTGTAGAAGATCGAGGGCGTCCTAAAATTCACTGTTCGCGTGATCAGGTAACTGATGGACTACCGTACTTTGGCGGAGCCCTTACACTGATTTCAGCGCTCGACGCCACTCGCCCTTTCCCGGAGCGTAAGTGGTCGCTTCCATCTAACAGCAGGCAAGGTTTCCTGACTTCCGGCTCAAACGCGTAAGCTTCGCGGCCTTCCCAATCTCAGAAGAGATCAGTGGCTATGACTGACGGAAGCTACGCAATCGCCGGTACACAGTGGCGGGAACCGTGCGGGCTTCACACCCGCTTCCCTTGTCACCCTCTATGGGCACCTGTGACGGTCAACCCAGATCCTCTCGGATACCAGGTTGAAAAAGCGATCTAACGATTGAAGTTCCAAAGAACAATACGCGCGATCCTGTATTGCACCAGCGCGAAGGACAGCACTCTATAACCTGTCCTGCCACGAGGTCAAGCTGACGAAAGAGTTGGTAGTGCCCTGTTTTTCTTTTCTGCGTTCTCTGCGTACCTCTGCGCTCTCTGCGTTTATTTGTTTTACATATGAATTCAACGCAGAGGTACGCAGAGAACCGCAGAGAACAGTTTCAAATTAGGGCACCACTAAAGAGTTAATGAGTTATCATGCCTGAATCGCCCTGATCATGACGCACGTGACTGTTGAATACTCTTAGGAAGTAACAACGTGAAGCAAGTATTGATGTCGTGGAGTGGCGGCAAAGACAGTTGTCTCGCACTCTACGAGATTCAGAAATCGTTTGACTATCGCGTAGCGGCGTTGTTGACAACGATTACGCGAGAATATGACTGCATCAGCATGCACGGTGTGCGCTGTGCGCTGTTGGAAAGACAGGCCGCTAGTTTGGGTTTACCGCTTCATCCGGTGTTGATTTCGAAAGGCGCCAACAATGAAGAGTATGAGACTGCGATGGCTCAGGCATTTAATGAATACCACCAAAGTGGCATTGACTCTGTAGTATTTGGAGACCTCTTCCTCGAAGAGATCAGAGCGTATCGCGACCAGTTTCTTGCCAGGCACAGGATGAAAGGGCTCTATCCAATCTGGCGGCGAAACACAACCGATCTTATTAAAGAGTTCATTGAACTGGGATTCAAGGCCGTGCTGAGCTGCGTGGATTCGAGGACTCTCGACAAATCGTTTGCAGGAAAGACAATCGATGAAAACTTCCTCTCGTCGCTCCCAACGAAAACTGATCCCTGTGGTGAGAACGGAGAGTTTCACACCTTTGTATACGACGGCCCGAACTTCGCTCAACCGGTGGAGTTTGCACTGGGCGAAACGATCTTGCGGGAAGGTTTCTGGTTTTGCGATCTATATTGAGGGTACGGCACTAAACTCTCCATGCTGAGAATCTAATGATTTCGTAGAGGCCTATTGTTTGAGGCATCTCTAAACGAGACCCAGGGAAATTCTAAGCAATCCATTACTCTTTGAGACCAGTTCGCAACTCCGCCAACATCGCCATTGCCAGGTCGTAGTCGCCATGATAGTTCGCTTCGTTTCTGATCATGACCATCGCCAGAGCTTCAATGCTGTTTGAAGCAGATTTCTCTGAGAGAACGGGCTCCACTATTTGTCTACTAGCTTCCGTCAGGAGTCGACCGACGTCCCGGCCAAGAATATGCGCGCTGGCTTTTTCGTAATCGAAGTTTTCATTGAGTAGATCGAAGCAATCGCCTTGCTCGTTATAAACACGATGTTCATTACCGGCAGCCAGATAGTGCTTCATGATCAGACTAAGGTCTTGGGCATCACGTTCAAAACGTCTTTCGCCCCAAGCCACCATCTTCATCAGTGCAAGTCCTGCCAGTGATGCAACCTTCACGGTAAGGTCATCAGCGACTCGAACTTCAATTGAATTATCAAAAGCCTCACGAAACCCGACTGTACTCATGACTATGGAGAAATCCGGCGGCCAGGAAATCTGGCCACTGACTTCTTCCAAGTTGCCAAACGGAATCAGATCAATGAGGAGGCCGCTTTCGTGAACTAAACGATGCCTCATGGTTCGGTGTGACTGAAACTTGTTGGTGGCGATTAGGCTCTCTCGGAGCTTAGTGAATTTATCCCAACTTTCGACGATGATTCCGAAGTCGATGTCATTCGTAGCGCGATGAATGGGCAAGTCGTAGACATACTGCAACAGAATATCTCGCGCTTGTGCACCGACAATGAATAAATCTAACGCCTCACTCTCCGCAGTGTGCACAACCTGGCGAATGATGGTGACTTGTTCCGCCGGAAGTCTATTCAACAAGTTGAGCGATGTATTGCTCATAGATGATTTGGGCAGTTTCCAAATTGCGGTCATCGGCGGTACTCACGAGATCGGCGTAAACAAGTAATGGCGGTGCAGTCTGAAGATTCTTTTCATCCCAGTGATCGAACTTCCAAAATTTTCGCAGCAACTCTACATCACCATTCGGATCGCGCTGCAACCCGTATTGCGCCTGCAACTTCGGAAGATTTGACTCGGAGTAGATTGTAATAGTTTCCGGTCGGAGATACTTGGTTAGCAGCTTCGCTGCGATTTCACCGCCCCAGAATGTGTCCGTAGGCAAGTCCGCCTGTTGCCACCAGTCGTGTGCATGCCGAGTTCGGAAACGCCCAAGGGTTAGTTTAGGACGAAGTTGTTCTGGATATGCAGAAGTCCACCGTTTGAGGAGTCCCTTCTTCTTAACTAAGCGTCTACCGCGAGCCCCGAGATCCAAAAGATAGCCCAACGTCCTAAGATCATTCATGATCCAATTAACTGCGCCTAGTGAAATATCGCCTTCTTTAGCCATCTCGCGGTAGGATTTATTCTCCAATCCAGATTGACATAAGAGTGCGAACACAAGTCGTGAGCCTGTCGGATTAAAAGCACGAGCTGGACGGCCTAAAGATTTTGGTGCTTGAGGCTTTCGGCCAGTGATAAACACGTGGAGGCCCTTCTGTTGGAGGAATGCATTACCGGCTGTGTCGAAGAATTCAATCCCGAGGTTGCGTAGTTTATCGGCCTGAGAAGGATTCACATACGTGGACACCAGTGCGACAGAGGGATGCTTCTTTTTGATCTCTGAAACGGCAGCGATCGTAGGACCCAATGTGTGACTGGTTAATTGAGGCTTGGCCTCAATATGCAATTGCCAGCGCTTATTGCCGGCTTTGATATCTATAATTGCATCGCTCCCTATTCGTGGCGCTGGTTCAATAGCTTTTATCGACGCTTGTAGTCCGGTAGAATCCGCCAAGCTATGAATCGCTTGAACGAGCATGTCTTTGTAGGTGCGACCCGGTGTTAATGTCTCGCTCATTTGAAGCCTTAGAGTGTCCACTTGAAAGGACATTGACGTTCACATTGTACACGTGTTCACGAATTGTGAACAGTATCGTATTGTGAACATCGCTTCCCTTCACAGGTCAAAGCCATTAGGAGCAAATGCGGAGGTTTCTTTGAGTGGTCAGAGTTTCCAAGTTGATTCGGATTTGAAGTCGAGTTCGTATTTTCTCTGGAGAGCCACTACAAACAACGGTTCAACCGCTTGAAGGTAGGCGATCCAACCTCGCAAAGTGCCAACCTCAGTAGGTGTCAATCGATTAAGTTTGAGATTATTCACCCAAGCCTTCAGCATTCTTTTCTTTTTTCGTCCGATTGAAATCTTTCGATCCGAAGTCAACACCAATCCTGCAGCAAGCCTTCGCCATTTGCGCGACGAGAACGCGGTTTTACTGTTATTGATCGTTAATCTGGGGCTTTTCATCTGCTTCAGATACTCTTCGAGTTCCTGCAACACCGTTTGAAGAACATTCCCTTGATTCGTTGAAAAATAAAGATCGTCTGCATATCGGGTGTAAGTAACCTGGGCGCTCTGAACTCGTTCTGACCATTCCTTATCAAAATCGAACATTATCGCGTTGGATAAGAGAGGTGAGGTTGGAGCACCAATTGTTAATGTACCGTGTCGGCTAACTATCCGGTTTATGAAATCAATATCTGCGTTCTCAGGTACTGCAGGAAAAATCTGAGGATTTCGAGATAGCAAAAATGAAATGTCAACGCTTGTGAGCGAATGGAAAAAATCTTTGAAGTCCACCCTGAGCAGATAGTTGTTTGCTGTGTGCATATCTGCATTCATTTTTATACTAGACCCTTTGCGATATGCGGTCGCTAGAACATGCACTGGTAACTTTTGCAGCAGGTTATGTAATAGCCAGTATTGAATTAGTTTTAATTCGCGCGCGGGATGATGGATTACCCGCTCACCACCAGACTTTTTAGGAATCTTATATTCCCTATACCTATACGACGCTGATTTCGCTAAGCGGTCCAGGTATGACTTCGAGAGTCCTAGCTGCGAGGCAAGTTGATCCTGGATCATCGGCTAGCCTCATCTAAGGCTCGATAAAGTTCAGGAAAATGTTTCTGATAATAGAAGTTAACGCGAGCGAAAACTGTTTCAATCTCCAAATGTTCAATGTCGACAAGACTCAAGTTCGGCATGACTCGAAAGTAGTGTTCTTCGCGTTTAATGAACTTAGCCGCGAGCAGAATTCTGAGAAGGTGTGTCAGTTCTTGTTTCTTTGGATTACCACCGAAACATTTCACAACAACATATCTCAGCGTCTTTAGGTCAGCCAATCGCAGCAATCTTAGAATCTCAAACACTACGAATAACTTTTCTTTGAAAGTAAATTTTCCAAAAGTCTTATGAGCAAGACGCTCACGATGGTCTGGCCATCTCACCCCAGTTAGCAATCTTTGCTGAACCTGAACAAAGTCTGCGATGCTGTCATCGTTGATAATGAGCAGCTTCAAAAAAGAGTCACGATTGATGGTGTCGAATGGGCCTCGATTAAGAAATGAATCTTCCGCTTGAAAGCGGTATGGGTTAACAACGAGTGTCTTATTCCGTATTATTTCTGAGTTTGCAAAAAAACCGGCCTCGGCTAACGAGCCCGCACTCTCTGGGAATATCAAAACACCGTCCGCAACTTCTGCAATGATAGATTCGAAGCTGGCCAAGTTCACGAATGTTCGACCTTCACCAGCGAAACTATCCTTGAGAGCGTCCTCAGCTAGAAGACAGATGAACTGGGGAAGATTGACTTCCGCCCAGTCCATAAACTGCTTACGTAATGAGCTTTGCTCTAGGGCGAGTTGACCGCCACAGACAAACAGAATAAACCGATCGCGACGTTGATATATGCGCTTGTTAGTGAAGATTTCGCGGAGATAGGTGAGCAGCTGATCCCCAGCTGGATTCGAAAATATTTTACTCATTATACGAGCGTCTTACTCTAAGCGGTGGCGGAGAGACAAATCTGTCCGTCCCTTGGGCGCGGAGCGAAGCGGAGCGAGGACTGATTTGTCTCTCCGCCCTAGAATCCCGTTCAATGCAGTGCAGCCTGGCTAAACACCCGGCAATAGAGTTTTATCGTTAGTTACACGAAAAACCCAACTAAGACGCGGCGTGATGGTAAATTGACATTTGATGCGCCGTCAATTCATTTTTGCACTGGGCAGCTGTGGAATCGAGTTCTACTTCGCTGAACGAATAGGATGAGTTTATGACTTCAACGCCCTATGTCTATGAACGACAGAGCGAATACTGGACAAGCAAGCAAATCGACAACTATCTACTCGACCTGCAATTTGAGGTGATTACGTTACCAATTCCCACTCACATCGAGTATCTAATCCCGGCCGACTTCATTTATTTCGATAAGAGATCGCCGAAACTTTTCGGGCTCCAATACAAAGCTCTCTACCACAATGAACGCGACCATTGGCGGCTGGACATCAGGCAACATCAAACGCTTGCTCTTTACCCTTGGATATACTATTGCTTGTTGGAAGTACGCGCCTATAAAGAGTATAGAGCCGCTCTTCATTTGGCGCGTTTTGCGTCGAACGATTTCTCGTACGTGGGTGAAGTCTATCCGGAAAATCCCGGGCGGTTTGCCTCATATACGAGATGGGCAACGTTTTTCAGACAACTCGCGCAATGTAAGAAGGGCATGCTGGTAACTTCTGAAGATCATCTCAAGCAGCTACTAACCGCCGGACTAGATGATCCATTATTACGACGACTGTCCCAAAGCGCAGCAGATCTGTTTCTCGTCGATTTCTCAAGTAGCCATGTTGTTCATTACACCTCCTTTTTTTCCGGGGTACAGCAATAGGATCGTTCAAGTTTAGGAGAAATCAATGAATGCTGGCATAGTCCATCTCTGGCCATCTCTTATAAAGTCACACCTCCAAATTCTTCTCGATCTGATTGAATGAAAAAATACCTCACTGAGTCAAAGTACAAGCAGTATAACCAAAGGAGAGCTAAGAGGTCGCTCTTCAGCTGGATAAACACCAGCGAGCTGTACATCAGCGGTACAAAGGTTTCGCTCGTCTGATTGCACCAGAAGTTTTCGCTCTTCTTCGAAATACAGAGCCAGTGATTTTATTTATGAACACTGTCAAAGACTGCTTTGAGCGTGGGCAGGAGGTCTTTGTTGCTCAGACCAATAAAGGAGATTGACTATGATGCAATAGTTGTGTTGGTTTCTGCCTTAGTGCGCTTCAAAGCAATGCAGATCCGCTTCGCGGTCGATTTTCCTAAAGAAGGCGAGTGTCGAAGGATGCTTAGGCAGTCGGGGTTCGTGGGTATCATCACGCGAAATCAAGAGTTTTCGGATACAGACGAATATGAGATCAACCCCAAGCCAAAAAAACCTAGCAGCACCCTGGACAGAAAGTTTTCAGATCTGAACTCACGGCGAAGTTGATTGAGAGTTCAGCTCAAACGATCTGGGGCACCAAGAGGCGTTGCCAAGGCGTGCAAACGGTTTTGATAGAGATGATGACGAATACATTCGCTCATGCGGATCCGACCATGGAGCAAGGAAAACCTTGGTGGCTCTCCATTAACCATTCGGAGTCGGAAAAAAGGGTTCGCTTTCATTTGTTGACTACGGTGTGGGAATTGTTAAAAGTCTCGAATGCAAAGGGCCAAGCAATAAGTGGTACGGTGCGATACCACGCATGTTGGAAAAATATCGCTACGGCAATAACGCCTGCAAACCACGATAGTGGTCCAAGCGTGTTCGCAATGCGGAGGTCAGGGTTCGATCCCTCTGCTCCACCAAATCGTTCCCAATCACTCCGGAGGTGGTCCATGAGCACTTCGCAGCTTTTCACACTTCTGCTTCCTCGACTTCTTCGTCTGCTTTCTTCTTCCTGCGAAGACGCCTGAATAGCCTCGCCAACAAACCGTAAATGCGTTCTGACTCTTTCGCCAGCAGTGGCGAAGCACTCGCTAGAATCAACACATAAAGAGCCGCAAACGGTTGCAACACCGGCATCAAACTGCCGGCGATAGCAAGGTTGACTATGATGATGGAAAACTCGCCGCGCGCGAGCAAAGTGAACCCGGTGTTGAGCGAGCCGACCGTTGATAGTTTGGCGCGTCTCCCAACGATTAATCCGGCGATGACGACGCAGCCGAGCGAGAGCAGCGCTGCGCCTACCGCCAGCCATGCAGCGCCGCCTAAAGTGAACGGATTAATCGAAAGACCGAAGCCGAAAAAGAAGACGGCGCCGAAGAAATCGCGGAACGGCACCACGAGTCGCTCCATTCGTTCACTGTGTTCGGTTTCGCCGAGTATCAATCCGAGCAACAACGCGCCGATGGATTCGGCAACATGGATAGTCCCCCCGAGTCCTGCAAGCAAAAACAGGGACGCGAAAACCACGATCACGAAAAGCTCACTCGAGGAAATCCGAAGCACGCGATTGAAGAGCGGCGTCGCCCAGCGTCCTATAATTATCAGGCCGACGATGAAGCCAAGAGCGATACCACCTGATGAAAGAACACCGGTGACGGAAGTCGCGCCGCTCAACACAATGCCGGAGATTAGCGACAGATAAACCGCGAGAAAGACATCCTCGAACATCGTGATGCCGAGCACGATTTGCGTTTCGGGGTTCGCCATGCGCCGGTAGTCGAAGAGAATTTTGGCGACGATGGCGCTTGAAGAAACGGTTGTCAAACCGGCAATAATCAGCGCTTCGCGCAAAGGAAAGCCCACGAGATAACCAAAAGTGAATCCAACGGTGAAATTTATTCCTACGTAGATTGAGCCACCCACCAGGATCGAGCGCCCGGCCTCAATTAACCGTGTGAGGTTTGCTTCAAGACCGAGATAGAAGAGCAGGAAGAGAACGCCGAGACGTCCCATGAATGAGATAAGCGAATCGGTTTCGATAAACCGGAAGTCGAAGACGCCGAACTGCGGGGCATGCGGCCCCACCGCGATCCCGATTAGGATGAGGAACGGGATGTTTGACAAGCCGAGTTTGTTGGCGAGAGCGACGGCAAATGCGATCAGCGCCAACGCTAAGCCGATTTCTAAAATGATGTTATCCACCGGCTCACCCCACACTTCCTTCAAATAACAGCCGCTTTAGAGCGTTGATTGTGCGTCTGTCTCCCGCAGCGATCAGCGTGGCGCCCTCGTTCAAAATCGTATGCGCTTCCGGATTAGTGCGCGTCGTCTGGTCGGGTTCGATAATCGAAACAATGGATGCGCCGGTCCGGGTGCGAACTTCCAGCTCGCGTATACTTCTGCCGATACACGCCGCGCCTCGTTCGATTGTGAACCACTCCAGCACGAGGTCGCCCAAAATAACCTCCGCCATGGGGAGACTTCGCGGCACATAAGTCAGTCCACCAACGATCCCGGCGATCTGCCGCGCCTCACCGTCCGAAAGTCTCAGGACTGAAGCCGGGCGATCCATATTCCTGCGCGCGAAATGGTATAGTTCGCGCGTGCCGTCATCGTGAATAACGATGACCAGACGATCCCCCGTTATTGTCTCCACTTGAAACTTACGCCCGACACCGGGAAGAAACACTTCGCTTATCGTGGACATGATGAATCTTGCCTTTCCTTTAAAACTGTCCGTGAAATCCTCCAATGAGTGCGAGGCGACATAGACAGACACATTTATTGAATATTCAGTATGATACCTTGCCGAACCCCAGGAACAAATTTTCAGTTCAAACTAACAGTTACTTCCCCCCGAATCATCGTCTGAAAGTTATATGGCAACTCCATCTCAGCTTGTTACTCTCTTCGACTGCGACAACACGTTGCTCGACCACGATCATGTCGTGGAAGATTTCCGGAATCATCTCGAACAGGAGTTTGGGCCACGGGAGAGGGATCGGTATTTCGAAATCTTTGAGGAGCTGCGTAAGGAGTTAGGTTACGCAGACTACCTGGGTGCATTGCAACGCTACCGGGTCTGCGCGAATAACGATCCTCGTTTACTCAAGATGTCTTCATTTCTCGTGGACTATCCGTTTTTTGATCGTCTCTATCCCCGTTCGCTTAACGTCATCAAGCATTTTGGTCAGTATGGACCAACAGTCATTCTCACGGATGGTGATGTGGTTTTTCAGCCGCGCAAGATCCAGCGCTCAGGACTGTGGGATGCGGTCGACGGTCGAGTACTTATCTATATTCATAAAGAGAGTATGCTGGATGACGTCGAACAGCGTTACCCAGCCCGGCACTACATAATGGTCGACGACAAGTTACGCATCCTGGCCGAGATGAAAAAGGTTTGGGGAAACCGGCTGACGACTATCTTTCCACGCCAGGGCCATTACGCGTTGGACCAGCACAACATTGATAACTACCCGGCCGCCGACTTGACCGTAGAGCGTATAGGGGACCTGGTTGATTACGACGCGTCAACCTTGCTTGCCGACGCCGGTAAATCGTAAGAGGAAGCGCACCATGAAAGTGAGTCCATTGGCAGGAAAATCGCCCGACCCAGGGATGCTGGTCAACGTCCCAAAGCTAATCACGGCATACTATACCGATGTGCCTGATCCTTCGATCCCGGCACAACGAGTAGCATTCGGCACTTCAGGACATCGTGGTTCAGCTCTCCAAAAGGCCTTTAACGAGTGGCATATCCTCGCCATCACCCAGTCAATTTGTCTGTATCGAAAACTACAGCACACAGATGGTCCACTGTTTCTGGGGATGGATACCCACGCGCTTTCGATGCCGGCGTTTGCGAGTGCGCTCGAGGTGCTGGCAGCCAACGGCGTCGAAGTGATGATCGCCGAAAAGGACGAATACACTCCGACGCCCGTAATCTCGCACGCGATTCTCACCTACAACCGCGGGCGAAAGACCGGCCTCGCCGACGGAATCGTGATCACGCCATCGCATAATCCTCCTGACGACGGCGGTTTCAAGTACAACCCGCCAAATGGTGGGCCGGCGGAAACCGACGTCACCAACTGGATTCAGGCAACGGCGAATCAGTTTCTCGAGCACGCTCTTGACGGTGTCAACAGGATCCCCTTCGAACAGGCACTTCGCGCTTCCACGACACACCGTCACGACTTTCTCAGTTCGTATGTAAGCGATCTCGCAAATGTCATTGACATGGATTCAATTCGCGGCGCGGGGGTAAACATGGGCGTCGATCCGCTCGGCGGGGCGGGCGTGCACTACTGGGCGCGAATCGCTGACCAGTACAAGTTGGATCTGACTGTAGTAAACAAACTCGTCGATCCGACTTTCCGTTTCATGACTGTGGATTGGGATGGCCGGATCCGCATGGACCCATCCTCTTCTTACGCCATGACAAATCTGATCGGACTGAAGGATCGCTTCGACATTGCTTTTGCGTGTGATACGGATCATGACCGGCATGGAATCGTCACGCGTGAAGCGGGTTTGCTTCAGCCCAATCACTACCTCGCGGTTGCTATCTACTATCTTTTCCAACACCGGCCTGAATGGAACAACGCGGCGGCCGTTGGTAAGACGATGGTTAGCAGTCAGATGATCGATCGCGTCGCGGCGAAACTGGGCCGCAAGCTTTACGAGGTTCCCGTCGGCTTCAAATGGTTCGTGGATGGTTTGCTCGACGGCACGCTCGGTTTTGGTGGAGAAGAGAGCGCGGGTGCATCTTTCCTGCGTCTCGATAGCACTGTATGGACTACGGATAAAGATGGAATTGTTCCGGCCCTGCTTGCGGCGGAGATCACTGCTCGTATGGATCGCGATCCCGGTCAGATCTATCAGGAGCTAACAAGCGAGTTCGGAGAGTCGGTATACACGCGCACGGAGGCTCCAGCCACAGTGCAGGAAAAAGAGAGTCTAAAGAAACTCTCGCCACAGCAGGTTCGCTTAAAAGAGCTTGCGGGTGAACAAATTCAGGCCATCCTGACACATGCCCCAGGTAATGGGGCTCCCCTCGGCGGACTGAAGGTGACGGCAGAGAGCGGCTGGTTCGCGGCGCGTCCGTCCGGTACTGAGGACATTTACAAGATTTATGTGGAAAGCTTTCGCGGAATGGATCACCTTAGGCGCATCCTGGATGAGGCACAAACAATCGTCAGTGATGCTATTGCCTGATTCAAAGTGGAAGTGTATTCCGCCCCGATTTAGTTTCTGACTTGACCAACGAATTCGGAACTTCGGAGAAGCAGAAGACGAATGATTCCACGATTATTACTAACAGCACTGTGTCTCTGCTCTTTGATTACACCTGCGCCCGCGTCAATCCGAAATCAGCCTCTCGCTGTTTTCCATCTGGAGCCGCACCCCGGCGGCACCGAGATGATGACGGTGCGCGCGAAAGTGCGCGGCCAGGAAGGACTCTTCATGTTCGACACGGGCGGCGGAATTTCATATATCAGTCCTTCATTCGCGCAAACAGTTGGTTGCAAAGTATGGGGACAGATCACAGGTTTTGTATTGACAGGTCAGCGCCTGGATATGCCGCGTTGCGACGGGCTGACTTTCGACGTTCAAGGGCAAACATTTAACGCGCCAATTGCAGGTGTTTTTGACATCATGAAATTCATGCCGCCGAACGTTCCCAGGCTTGATGGTTCATTGGGTCTCGATGTCTTCGCTGGACGTGCGCTTACCCTTAGCCTCGCCGAAAGAACGTTAACCCTGGAAAGTCGCGCAAGTTTAGCCGCGCGGATGAAACGAGGTAGGGAAGTTCGCATCCGACTCGTGCGCGAGGCGGAGGGAGTAGCGCTTACGGTTGTTGTCGGGGTAGTCACTTCCGAGGGCACGGCGTGGATGGAGATCGATTCAGGAAACGGGGGCGCTAACGTAATTGCGAAACATCTCGCACCGTTACTGAACGTGAAGACCGGCGCCAGGGAACCCCAGCCGGCCAATTTCAGTTTGGTTGGCGGCATTCCCGTGACTGGGAATGTGCGGGTAAACGAAACATTGATTATGGATGGCAACATCGGCACGCGGTTTTTGATCAATTGGGACTTGACGCTGGACCTGGAAAAAAGCCGCGCCTGGCTCACACCAGCCAACGCCAGACCGCCTCAAACTTCATCAGGCCGCTCGTGAGGTCAGGGGGCTAGTGCTCGATCTGGCAAGACTCCAACCATAGGGTGAGGTGTTCGAATTTCTCGACTCGACAGCGAAGCCGAAAGAGTTCCCCTTCCTCAATCCCGGCCACTGCGGAGGCGTCACGAAACGGAGCGATAAGAGCAATGCGATTCCCACCGTCAGCAATGTGAACCGCTACGCCCCCATCGTCCAACTGGATTTTGTTACCAAGTCTCGCTTCCATCCGGACCACAGTGCCGTCGTGTTGGGCCCTGGCTGCTTTTTCATTTGCTATATACTCGCGATACAGCAGATTAGCTGAAGGAACGTTGGAAGTAACGATTACAGGTTCCGGACCGATAGCTTCGCGTGGAGCCAGCGTGCAGTGGCCCATCCATACCGTCTTGAACTCAAATTTGTCAAAGGCACACTGAAGTTGAATTTTGTCGCCTACATGGATTGCGCGTACGTCATCTTGATGAGGAAAGTTGGCAATGATGGCGATGCGATTCTCGCCATAGGGAATATGTACAGCGGCCTCGCCATGTTCTAACTGGAGGATTTTACCGACGAGTCCTTCCAGCGCGACGGTCTTGCCCTGATATTTGTCCGTAGCGCTGACAGGGTTGTCGTTGAACTCACTGTAAAGACGATTTGCAGACAGGCTGCTTACCGAATTTCCTTCCCCTCGCGATAAAGGGTTGCAGCCGAGCGCTACCACGGTTAAGACAAGTGAGCAGGCAATCGGTATCCACTCTCGTCGAAAGAAACCTTTGCGCAGATTACGATCGTTGACCCACAAACTAAATGGTTCCATGTTCATAAGCGACGTTTTTCCTTCCCTATAACCAATGGCACAATTCGGTCGAATTGTTTCATGCAAATGTTAGGGTTGGGTGATTATTTGCACATCGCAGTGAGGCGCTGGAAACTGATCGGGGCGTCTGTTCGACGCCCCGATCAATAACCAGCAGCTATTTAGCGCGGGTTCGGGTTCGAGTGGGCCTGGCCTGAAAAGACGACGAAAAGAAGATCAGTATGAATATGACAAACCCGCCGGTAGCGGAAAGCGCGAACCCCTTCAACGTTCCATCCAGTAGCACGCCGCCGACAAAAAAAACCGCGAGAAGTCCTGCTGCCAAAGCCATGAAGAGACGAAGTATTGCTTGCTGATCCGTGGTGAGGGGTTCACTGCCTTTAAGAAGCACCCAAATCAAGATGGCTAGAATGACCGCAGCAAAGATTAAGGACGCGATGAATGAAATAGTTGGCGTCATCGCTGCAAACGACACTTCTGCGACTGACGGCACTGATCCAGGGGGATTGCTGTTCACCGTCGCTCCTGCTGCGTTGTCATTCGCATCGTGTTTGTCAGCACTCTTAGTGGAACCGCCGTCATTCGCGTCGTAGCTGATGCCTCTGAAATAGACAGTTTGAGCCGTTCCACCTGTAAATACGAACTCACTCAGCACATACAGATTCTTCAAGTCGACATCGAATTTAGATAAAGGAATTTTGAACACTTGCCAGGTGTTAGTCAGCCGCACTGGAATCTTGACCTCAGATCCGTCATCGGGTTGTTTGTTTGTCTTTATCCCGATCTCAACCTGTTCGCCACCCGACTCGCCCTTCATTTCAATCACTAACATCTTGAAGGCAGACAAATCTTTCGAAGGTCTCGGGAGATCCCTGGGCTTCCCAACGGTAATGAATACTGCGCCCCAATCCTGGCCCGATGGGTAAGACATTTTTATGTAACCCTGGCCTTTGCTGACCCAATCGCGTCGTTGCTCGGAACTATCGACTCCCATATCGAGACCTTTAGACAACTGGGAGTCAAAAACGCGGAATTCGTTTGTCTGAGCTATCGATGCCGGTGAAATGTAAAACAAAGAAAGGCAGGCAAAGAGAAAACAACGGATTCGAATGAACAGCAGCGAAGCAAAAGGCATCTCAATCATGGTTTCTTGGTCCTTTCGTAAGTGGCAGGTCTGAAAAGCAATCTCGCGAGGAATATGCCCTCCGCTCAATCGCATTACGGCAGTAAATCAGAAACTTTTTTGTTGGCAAGAAAAGTGTTTGTCACACTTAAGACCAGCAATCGGGTCTCAGAGTTGATTTTGGTACAAATAGTGCGGAAGACTTTCGCGGTCGGATTGGGCGTCGAGAGGGATTTAGACGAGCCCTGTTATGAGCCGTTGTATCAATCCCTTCGCTGCTTGAGCTTCCTCTTCCGTCCAGGGTTCGTCGCTGTCTCGAGCTCGTGCAGTTTCAGTTACCGATTGCGCGTTGATTATTTCATCGAGTGACTTCAGCAGGTTGTTGGGTGTGTAGGTAGGTTTCTCTATCTTGTACAAAGCATCTTGAGGTTCGTTGCGACTATTTTTATATGTCACAGTCAGTACGCCGCCAAACGGGTGTTCAGCGTACGCCTTTTTCGCGTGAACCAGCGATTTGAGACAGTGGGCGGTGCTAACACCCTCCAGTCCCGCAGCCAGAATGCAGACGCGCTCTGGATTGAATGGATGCGCTGCCAACGACACAAAACCAAGCTTTTCAGCATCCGAATGCCTGGTCCAGTGATAACGCTTCGCCAGATCCGAAATGCCGGTTGGGTAAAACATTTCCAGAGCGTCGGAAATAGTCGCCTGCCCTAACAGGTAGGAACCAAGTTCGAGTAACTCATCAACTTGCTTGCGACTGAGGCCCAAATCGCGCCGTTGGTTCTCGTCCAGGGCTGTATGAGGAGTAGTCTGACACATAATGGCGAAGGCTTGGACTAAGTTCGTCTGGCGCAACAGTTCTTCTTTTTCCAGACGCTCATGCAGAAGTCGCGCCTCGTCTGTTCTTTTGAGTGTGAACCTGAAAAGTGATGAGAAGTTAACACGCCGTGCCAGCAGGTTGACTTTGGGACTACCAACCACGAGCAGGTTGACTGAGGAGAACGTTTTTCTTAGCTGGCTCTCGTCAGCGCTGGCGAAAAGTCGATCGCTAAAGATCAAAGTTTTTTGCTCGGTGCCATCAGGCATTAGCGTTACCGGGCGCAAACCCAGGCGCACTAGGAAGGTGAGATCAAGCGGGGACATGGAATCTGCAAAAAGATCGGACCAGTCTTTCTGTGGGTCCTCTCGACGATCTCCGCAGACGACTAATAACGGATAAAAAGCCTCCGGGAAATTTGCTAGATTACGATCCTTAATTTCCGACGACTTAGCGTTACTGCTCGCGTGTTGTTCGCGCAGCACTAACTCCTTCAAGTAAGTTGCCGCGCTTTGGAGTTCCGGGGAACCACCCTCTTTGCTATGTTTACCAAGAGTGAATTCCAGATATGCGGCTAAGACGATTGCTGCGTAGCGGGGTTCCTTATCCTTCAGCAAAGTAGTGAGGAGTTGTTGAAAACCCTTGGAGGGTGCCCCTAAGCTGATGCCTCGGAAATAGCGCTCGACAATAGTATTGCTGCAGCCTATTTCATTAGCGAGCGTTTTCCGCGCCAACGGCTTCGGAAGTTTTTCCTTCGCAAGCCGATTGAGAATTTGTGTGAATGTTTTACCGGTGAAGTCGTCGTTCATGAAGTAACACTTCGAGGAATCAACGCAATCCGATTAAATAAAGCTACTGTAGACGCGTTGAGGGTTAAATTACGGGCGCGTCAGCAATCGTTTCTCAAACGGAGCCTGGCGAAGGTTAACGGTAGCAAGAGAATAACATAGAAGACGCACTAACCCCGAGATCAAACATACAAGTCGTGAATGGGACCGCCATTGATGGTCCTGTTGGCTATGCGAGGCTGGCGGGTATCTCAACCGATGCGTTGATTGATGACCGCGTAAACATTTCGGGCCATTGAATTGTGGTATCATTACCCGCCTCACTACATCTAGGGTCTTCAAAAAATAAACCTCGCGAAACCGTCATAACTCAGGTAAAGACCTTGCCTTTTCATAGTCGGTCTTGCAAAATTTTTGCAGGAGTAAAGAAGGAGTCGTTTTCCATGCCAGCCACCACTAAAGAAGAAGCCTTTGCCGAACTCGTGCGCGAGTACGAAAACCTGTGGGTGGCCATCATTGAAAAAGACGGGGTGGAGTATGTTGTAGGCCACGGCACCAGTGCCGTTCAAGCCTCCGACGAAGCGAGAGAAAAGGGACACGCCGATGCGATGCTATTCAAAGTCCCTTCATTCAAATCCAGGTTTGTCTATTAGCGACGCCGCCCGTAGCCGCGCCTATTTCGGATCATCGCTTCTTCTTTGGTATTAACTTCAAAACGTCGCGCCCACTTTTCAAAGACTAATTGATAGTTATCGAAGAAGCCTCGCTGTCCGAGAACGGCCAGTCCATCAGATGTTAGAAAAACAGCGTCTACAGAAGCCCAACGAGTAAACCCGTCTATCTGTAGATGCACCTATGAATGTACCCATTGACTGGACGATTATCGAAACCATGAAACTCAAACGGCTGACCGGAAGCGATGTCAATGCGCAACAACTCAGCGATTGAGGCAGGGAACACACAGTCTGGCGAACCAGAATCTACCAAGCACAGCACATTGATCATGTTCATATCGTGACGAATGTAAGCCCTGAGCAAAGGATAGAACGAATGCCCTTCAGGTCTAGTATCGTCGTCAACCTTGCGATACTTAAAATTCATAGTTCCTTATCACTCTCCCTGCGTTAGTTTCAGTGACGGGACGGGCCTACCATTACGTGGGGTTTATCGTACAGCCTGATTCAATGTATCGCGTACCCATGTTGACAGGTCTTTGCCTTCGGCCTTCGCGGCTCGAGTATATGCGTCCTTCTCTGCCGGTTGTACACGCGACTGCAATACGATCGCTTTAGCTTCGCCGGGCAAAAATAAATTTTGAATTTCCCTCACAGGAGCCTATATGCAGAAGTGGGAATATCTCAAGGTGAAAAGTCCGACAACGGCTCAGATGAACGAACTAGGACAAGAAGGCTGTGAACTCGTCGCCGTTACTTTCAACGCTCCCGGATCCGCGGTGTCCTTCTACTTCAAGCGGCCACTTTCCAGTTAGGACAGAAAATAAATTCTGAATCTCAGATTAGGGCACTACCCATACAAGTGTATGAAACCCGGTGCTCGCGTTGAAACACTCCAATATGTCCACTTGACCCACCATCAACTTCAGCGACTGGAGTCACTTCAATATTTCAACTCCTCACCGTGCGGCGGCAGTGGACTTGCTCTGCCGTCGACCAGATCGAAAGCGAATACGTCAGCGAAATGAGTGAGAAGTTGGTGACATGGCAAGAGGTTGCGCGCGCAGCGATCACAGAGTGCAGAGCGCCGCGCAACAATGGAGGTTGAGGAAGAACCGGGCGCCTGAAACGAGCGGAAACTCAATTTGCCTGATAAAAAGGCAGGCGGCACGCGCGGGCGTGACGCCTGCTAATCCACCGCGATCCACTCCAGACTCGCGGGGAAGAGTTTCTTCTCGGGATCGATTGTCACGACGTATGCGCCGAGGGCGCCGATGCGGCGGTTGGGGCCAAAGGTGATCTTCGGCATTAGGCCGGTGTCGTATTCATACAATCCTTCGAGAGTTGTGATCAGCCGCTCGCGGCTGAGGTCTTTGCCGCAGAGCTCGAGCGCATGGACCAGGATCTTGGCCGCCGCGATTGCTGAGGCCTGTGCCGCCGCATGCGTCGATTCAAGTTTGTTACGTTGCAGCAGCGCGCTGTATTCAGCAGCTCCGGCTGCGGAAACATCCGTGGGTACAGTGGGGAAAGCAAGAAAGATCTTATCCTTCATTTTCATCGTCACTGCATTGCCGATACTTTTGCCGGCAAGTGTGCCCAGCATGTAGACCGACGGTGTCCAGCCAATCGCTTCTGCATCCTTCAACATCGCTGCCGCTTCAACACCCGGGCCAAGAAAGAAAACAGTGTCGATTCCGTTTTGCTGCAACTCGGCGGCATGAATCGCAGTACTGAATGTAGTTACTGACTTCCAGCCGGCTTTTTTAGTTTGCTCTTCAACGCTCGCAGCAATGTCGCGGTTGAATTCAACATCGGGTGAAACAATTGCCACTCGTGAATTTGCGGTATCAGTTTTTCGCGCCGCAAAGACAGCGAGCGCGCGTGCCTGCTCTTTGAGACCAGGCAGCAGATAAAAGACATAGCGATTGACCGGCGCACCTCGCTGCGGCATCAAGCTCGAAGGACCGATGAACGGAACTTCCTTCTCCTGAGTCAGCGTCGCGACACCCTCTTCCGCGCCCGCACTGAGACCACTTACAATCGCAAACACCTGTTCTTCGTCGATGAGACGTTTCATGTTGGGAACCGTCAACTGCGAATCGCCATGCATCACACGCAATTCGATCTTACGGTTGTAAATGCCGCCACGACTGTTGATCTCAGCAAAGTACGCCTGCAACACGTCTCCCATCGACTGGGCCAAACCACTGAGCGCAGCCTTCTCCGGGAGAACTGTGCCGAGCACGATGCTCGTGTCGTTTACACCCGGATCAGTATCCGTCTCGATCCTCTTCAGGTAAGCGATCAGGTTCGCCATGTCATCCTGCGACATACGGTACTTCGGCATCGCAACCGCGAGCTTGTTGCCCGCCGGATCCAAACCAGCAGTCAGCATGCGCACGAATGACGTTTCTGAAAACGCCTGGTGCTTGCGATTGCCTTCATCCGTGTGGCCGTAAGGCTTTGTAAGGTAGGACCAGGTTAGTGAGCCCGCGGTCACGCCTCCTTCAGTTCTTCCCTCGCCGCGGAGGCCATGGCAGCCCGCACACGTGAGTGTCGAGGCAGGCACATCGATTTCACCCATCAAGGCGGTGATGTCCTGGCCCGATGCGCTCTCACCCCTCAGATAAAAAGCCTTGCCGCGCCTCTCCTGCAGAGTGAGCTCGCGCCGTGCACTTTGAGACTGAACTGCCGGTGGTCCATTCAGGACTAAGAAGCCTGCAAGGCAGAGAAGAATTACGAGTGTGAGTTTAGTAGTCATTTTAGCCACGGATAACACGGATTAGTTACCGATCGTTGATTACGTCTTCGAGGATCTGGATCAACTCATCCGCCTTCGCCAACCCAAACGCTTTTTTCCAAAGTCCTTTAGGTTCGTTGCCGATGATGAAGATGCTCGTGTGATCGTCTTTGGTCTCGACGTATTGGCCCAGCTTGTAGAGGGCCCAGTCGACGTTCTCCTTTTTACCGGTCAGGAAGAGCCAACCTGGACGAGCGTGAAACCGGCGGCCATACTCCTTAAGACGTGTAGGCGTATCAGTCTCCGGATCTACGGTGATCGAAACAAGGAACACATCCTTTCCCAATCGATCGCCGAGTGCGTCCTGCATCTTCTCGAAATTGCGATTCATCGGTGGACAGATGTTCGTACAGGTAGTGAAGAAAGTGTTGACAGCCACGATCTTGTTCTTGAGCACGTCGCTGTAGAAACGCAGCTTCTGACCGTCCTGATCGATCAATTCAACGTCTGAGAAATATTTCTCCGCGGCTGAACGCGCCGGTGCGGATGGACCATCATCGGTTTTCGCTAACGACGCCGGCGCTGGGGGCTTCGACTTCTGTGTGTTAACCGGCCCCTGTGCCAGCACTGCGACTCCGAGGAACACAACAAGCAAAGTAATCGCGCTGAGTAGCTTCATGGTTTTGCCTCCTCCGTCGCTGAAGTCTGATCAACTTTTCCAGCCATCACGTCGAGAATCAGTCCCACAATCTGACCTGTTTTTGCCAGACCATACGTGCGCGTCCAAACGCCTTTGGCGTCGTTGCCGATGATCATTGCGGGTGTGTGGTCTTCTCGTTTGGAGACGGCCGCGCCGAGCGCATTCAGAAGTTTGTCCATCTCCTGTTTTTCGCCAGTGACAAACGTCCAGCCGGCGCCGGCCTTGAACTTTGCACCCCAGGCTTTCAAACGCTCGGGGGTGTCGGTCAGTGGATCGACGCTGATCGAAATGAAGTGCACGTCTTTACCAACCTTATCGCCCATGTCCTTCTGCACGCGCGCGAAAGTTGCCGCGAGTGGCGGACAGATCGTGGTGCAGTTGGTAAAGATGAAGTTGATCGCTACGGTCTTGTCTTTGATGAGGTCACGATAGAAATGGAGTGCGTTGCCGTCCTGGTCCAGCACTTCCACGTCCGGGATCGTCATACTGCCGCTTCGCGCCGAGTTCGTCGTTGGCTCAGCAGGCTTTTCGACGGGCGCGCTTATCTCAGCTTTCGCTAGTCGCAAGTCCATTTTGCACTTCGGACACTTGCCGGCTTTGCTCGACTTCACTTCAGGATGCATCGGGCAAACGTAAGACTTTGCTCGTGCTGCAGGAGCGGTCAATGATCGACCCGACGCTACCGTGCTCGGTACTGACTGTGCGCTGATTAGAACTGCGGAAACTATGATTAAGGTAATGACGAGAAGTCCAAATGAAAGTGTTCGCATCTTATTTACCTCCCGAGTCTTTCGAATCGACTGCGTGAAGCGTCAGGTAAGGGAGGTCTCTATAGCGCACACCCATCGACGCGGATTCAAAGAACACCATGTAGACGCCTGATTCCGGGACGTTGAGCTTGATTTCATAAATTCCATTTCCCACTGACGTTGCGAAGTCACGACGTTGCCAGCCGCCCGCACTCATGAACGTCAACACGCGCACGTCTTTCAAGTCTGGCTTCGGATTGCCGGTCGCGGTGTCAGTGAGCTTGAAACGGAAGGTGAAATCTTTGCCAACCGGCATTGTCAACTCTTTGAGTTGATGTTCGAGGCGAAGTGCTACCGCCTTCTGCTCTTTCAGCGCCGGGTTGGCGTCAGCACTGAGATCGAAACAGTGCGACACGCGTGGAGAATCATTCAGAAAGGCGACATCGTATCGACCAGTGGCCGGCAACTTGATGATCGTTGAATAAACGCCCGGCTTGATCTCACGCAAGCTGCGATCGACGACCAACACCGCCAGTGGCTCACGGCGATAATTCTCGAAATTGCCCATCGGCGCCGCCATGCCCTCGGTGTAGTAATACATAACTTTATCGACCGGGTTCGCGATGATGACTGCATTTCCTTCCGGAGCGAGCACGATCGAATCGGCGTGCACCGGTTCCGAGCCCTTTCGAGGAGGAGCTTGCCCACCGGGAAAATCAGTGATGTCAACTTCTTTGCCGATCGTTCCGAGCCGCAGCATCGCTACGATTTCCGTATCCAGCGATCTTACGAAAGCAAACGTTTCGCTGAAGATGATTTGATCCGGCGCCTTGCCGACCGTTACTTCGTGAAGCATCTGATTCGATGCAGCATCGAAGATGTTGATAGTGCTCTCTTTCGTGTTGAGCACAAAGCCGTACCGCCCGCCTGGAGCAAACCGGATCGAGCGTGCCCCGGCTTTGGTTTTCATCCGCGCGATCACCTCCCGGCTTTTCTCGTCGATGACGGTGATGCTGCCATCGGTCTCGCTGGTCACATAAATCGCCTTACTCAATTCCGACAACGCCATCGACGCCGGTCGTGGTCCAACTTTGACGTCATTGAGTTTTTCCAGTTTCTGAATATCGATAATCGAAACCGTGGCGTTCTCACGATTCGAAACAAACGCGAAGCGACTGTCGCTGGAGATGACGATGTCGTGTTCACCGGCGCCGGTCGCGATCTTTGCTGCGACTTTGAGAGTTGCCGGATCGACAACGGTCACCCCAGCTTCTTTTTCATTACCGTCGTTGGTGACCCATATATAGTGCTGGTCCGGTTGCATCGTGACGCGAGTCGGACTCGTTCCCGCATCGATGTAATCGATCACCTTCCAGCTTCGCGTCGTGATCACCGCTACCTGATTGACTGCGGGCAAAGTGACGAAGAGTAATTCGCCGTCGCGGGTAAGAAGCCAATCTTCACCGGGGCTTTTCAACATCACGAGCGTCAGCAGTTTGCTGCCGCCAAATCCCAACAGCGGATCGATGACTGAAATGTCCGGGCTCTTATTCAGAGACAGGATGTAGTAGGAATTCAGATCGACGTCGGGACGGGCGCGCATACTGCCGGATAAATACGACTGGATCTTATCGTGACATTGACCAGGCTCGCTCGTCTTGTTGCCCTCGCGCATGCTGATCCAGGCCGAGAGCCCTAACCCCTTCACCGGCGTGCCGGTCGTCGTGTCTGTGACAGTAAATCTGACGTTAACGTCTTCGGCGGCCCTGATTGAATTTACGTTTTGGACCAGTGGCTCGGCGGTGAACTCGATCGCAATCCCCTGCTCCACGATCTTCTGTGTTTGGGTGATCTTCTTAGCTGGTTCCTGGCCGTGGATCGCGTTTGTAAGAAAAAGCAGAGCAACTATAAAAATGGCTAAGCGGTGGGTAGTTGGTGGCATCTTTTGCACTCCTCTCGAGTATTGATCTCGCTTGTGCAAGCTTTGTGCCCGCTGCTTTTGCTGGGGTTATCTAACGTAAGGGCTTAAAGCTGGGGAAATTTACCCTGCCTAAGAAAATTCTCACGCAAAGTCGCAAAGAAAGACGCAAAGACTTCGTTGCCGCGTCTTTGCGTCCTCTTTGCCGTCTTTTCGTGGAAAATGTTACTTCAGCGCGACGGTGCCCGATGCTGAACCACCGAAACTACTTCGCACAGTGATATTTTCCGGATTAGTGGGCCAGGATAGCGAAGCGCTGAAGCGTCCGCTGCCGGTATTCTTCAGCGTACCAACAAGCGCTCCCGTCGTCGTGACATAAACACGCAGCGTCGCCGATGGCTCAGTTCCGGTTGCATCGACCCGCAGACTCCCCTTGGACCGCTGATACTCGGCGCGTTGAATTTTGATCGTGTCCGTCACTGGCGTTGGAGTTGGCGTCGGCGTTGGTGTCGGACTCGGCGTCGAGACCGGCGTCGGGGTCGGTGTTGGTATCGGGACAGGCACGATCTCTCCAATCTTCACGACAAACGCATCATCGTGATGCTGGAGACCGCCTGCGTTGTTAACCTGCAACGGATTACTCGTCGGAAAATTAAAAGACGAAGTATCGCCGGTGACAAAAACATCACTCCCTTTACAAGCAATGCCGCGGCCCTCATCAGTTAGATTTCCTCCGAGAAATGTCGAATAGATCAGCCCCGAACCTGCGGCATTTAGTTTCGTTACAAACGCATCACTCAGCCCGCCTCCGTACGCAGCCTGGATTGCGTTGCTGACAGGAAAGTTCGTGGAAACGGTATCACCGGTAACGCAAGCATTGCCGGCATCATCGAGCGCAATCGCCCATCCCCGGTCCACATCCGCACTTCCTCCCAGATAGGTCGAATAGACCAGAGCTGAACCTTTGGAATTGAGCTTTGATACGAAAGCATCATAACTGCCCCTGGTTTGAAAGGCCCCGGAGGTTACGGGAAAGCCCTCGTATGCGGAAGTAAATGGGCTGTCGAACGACTCGGTGATACCCGTAACGTAAGCATTACCGTTAGCATCGACTGCAATTCCCTGCCCTTGTTCGCGGCCTGCGCCACCGAGAAAGGTGGAGTAGACCAGCGCTGCACCATCCGGCGTAAACTTCGTAATGAAGGCATCAAGCCCGGCGCGCGAAGTATCAAGGGCGCCAACAGTGACGGGAAAATCGGGCGAATAGGTGTAGCCGGTTACGTATGCGCTGCCGGCACTATCTACGGCAATCGCTTCGCCCCAATCCTCAGTGCCATTGATGACCTTTCCACCTCCAAGATAAGTCGAATACACCAGAGACGAACCGCTGCTATCTATCTTTGTCACAAAGGCATCATTGTTTCCGCCCGCGAAGTTCGGCTGGAAAGCATTGACCGTTGGAAATGTACAGATCGTGCTGCGACACACGGTCCATCCGGTGATGTATGCATTACCACTTACATCGAGAGCAATGCCTCGACTAAAGTCATCGAGGTTGCCGCCAAACCGTGCTGAGTAGACGAGTCCTGAGCCGGCCGGATTAAGTTTAGTCACAAAGGCGTCGTAACCCACCGGCGTCGTCTGAAATGCGCCCGCAGTGGTAGGAAAGCTGAGCGGTCCCGCGTCTCCGGTTATGTAAGCGTTGCCCGCCGAATCGACGGCTATACCATTGCCGCTGGCGCCGCTGAGATATGTCGAATACACAAGCGCACTGCCTGATGGATTGAGCTTCGCGATGAACGCATCTCCACCTCCATATTCAGTCTGAAAAGCTCCGCTGGTGGTCGGAAAATCGATAGCGGCGGTCTGGCCGGTAACGTAGGAATTACCGAGCGAGTCAACGGCGATAGCGTAACCCTGATCGAAGCCGCTGCCTCCGAGGTAGGTGGAATAGACCAGCACCGGGTCGATAATCAACGGCCTGCTTTGATCGTAAGCACCGAGTTGAAAGCCGAAGCGGTGAGCGTCTTTCGCCACGTAATCGACCGGCACTTGCTCTTTGACGCCATCTATTTCCTGGTAAGCAGTAGGTCTGCTCTGGAGCATATTCCCCTGCTGTGTTTGCAGGACCACATCTCCCATACGACTAATCTCAAAAGTCTTGATGCCGCCAAATGCGATATCAATGAGCTCGGGATCGGAGCCCGGTGCGACGATAAAGTCATACTCGAGACGGCGCCCGTTGCCGTAATAGACCATATCGATTCCGGGATAAACCTGCGCGTATCGAACACGAGCGTAGTTGGCAATGTTAGTGCGCCAGGCAGATGCATCCGACCCGGCAAAGTAATTACTTCTGGCGGGTAACTGCTCGAGCCCTTCGATTTGAGGCGCGCGGTTCGCGCCTTCTAATTTCATACGCACGATCGAGCGTGGCGGCCGAGGTTTCTCTGCGTCACGCACGTCGAGATTTTCTTTTCCCCTTCTGTGCGCGGCGGGGTTATCGAGCGCCATAACTGCCTCGGTTGCCGTCAGGAACAGGACGTACCCATCGCTACGCGCGAGAAACTTGACCCGCTGATGTGTCTGTCCCTGGTTGAGCTCGAAGTTGAGTGGCAGCGCCTCATGGACTGCGACTGTTCCAAATTGCGTTTCACGTTTTGATACCGATGACCTGGGAATCCAGGCAATTAATGCCAGTGTGATGACGAGTGAGAAGAACGTTCTAACGATGATATTTAGTGACATGACCTCCCCTCCTTTGTACTGAGCCCTATCGAAACAAATGCAGCCCGCCGTAGCAGGCTGCACTTGTTAACGTCCTTCCTGCGGCGGACCGCAAGTTGGACCAGTGTTGCTTATGGTCTAACTCGGAAGATACCCCAGAGGCCTCCGTCGAACATGAAGGACTCCTGAGTCCGGTAGAGATAGTCGCCTGCTACGCGACGTCCACCACCGGCGCCATTTACCGGAATCACTTCGTAGTGCGATGAAGGTCCGATTCCATAAAGCGCTCCCTTGAACTCCGACAGTGGATTGTTGCCAATCGACTTGGAGTTGTTGGTGTAAGGTTCATCCTGCCAGAAGTGTCCGTGCAGGTTGAACACGTTATTGCGCATATGGCCGTTTGCATTCAGGATTCGGAACCTCACCGCCTGGCCGGCCTGCGCCGTGAATACCGGCGTTTGTGGATCGCCGCCCACCTGCGCATTGGTCAGCACGTTGGTGAAGTCGAAGTCCCGCGTATTCTCAAACGCTGTTTCGGGTGCGTAGTTCATGCGTTTCCAGAGCGGCTCAGTGCGATAGTTGATCGCTTTCTGCGCTGAGTCTTCCGGATCTTCCGCACCAGTCGGACCACCGAGGTTTGGCACCGGACTACCGTCCGCGAACCTCATGTTGATGTCAGTCTGGAACTGGACCACGAATTCACGGAACGACGTGCCGTCAGTTTTGGTCACTGTGGCTTGCGCACGTGAAGTCGAATCCTCGATCCAACTGGCTCCCTGCGGTTCGACGATCAGCGAACCGATTGCACCCTTGTTACTGTGCTTGATCGGGTCGGATGAGATCAGGTTGGTAGCTCCGAATTCAATCGGCGTTGCGATACGCTGGCTGCCATTAACAATCACGTCGCCGGCATACCACCTGTATCTGACTACTCCGCCTGGTCCAACCGTCTGGTTAGGATTGAACCCGACGTTCTTACCATCGCTATTCGCGACGTTGTAAGCGAGCAGTTGCGGGTGCAGGCCAACCTGATTCGAAGGTCTCACCTGGTTCGCATTGAAATGGAAGACCAGGTTCGCCATCGTGTTGAAGCCGTCCAGATCGGGCAATGTACTCGGCAGCCTGTTGAACAGGTTGAAGTTGATACATTCGCCTGCCCTGGCACGAACTACGAGCGGTTCGATTGGAACGCCCGCTTTGACCTTGCCGTACGCATCGATGTCTTCACTGCGGAAGTACATGATGGCTGTCGGGTCATTGAGTGCCCCACCATTTCCCGCGCGGCTGTTGTAGATCAGCTTGCCGGTTGGAAGCGCCCATGCATTGACTGCCGTCACGTTGATAGTCCGCTTCGGAGCGGTCCCCGGACAGATGCCCGCGGCAACGAACTTGCCGGTGGGGAAGTCTGTCGGATTCGACGTAACGATTTCAGTCGTCGTGCCTCCAATGGCGATTAAGTCAGTCTGGGTTGTGGTGGCTGACGCCGTTCCCAGATCCGGTGACAGGGTAGTGCTTTCAGTGCCCAGCATCGTTGGCGACATCACTGCGGGATCTGAAGTCACCATTGTGTCTAGCGACACAGAGGCGTCTGTCGTGTCCTTATAGTCGGTCGCCCCTGTCGGGAATGTCGAATCGACCGGGAATGCCGAGTCGTTTGTTGTCAATGCTGCTGCGCCTTCAATGTTGTTAGGCAATGCGAGCAGGTCGGTCTTCAGCCCAGCACGGCCGTTATAGACGCGCATGAGGCCCCAGACTCCGTTCCACTGTCCGTCAACTGAAGCGCTGTTCTGGTACAGATAATCGATAAATGGACGATTGCCCATGATCGATTCCTTGCCGGTAATAAATTCGAAGTGCTCTGAGATACCGGCCATTTGCGAATTGCGATAGCCGGAGTTGTTGACTGCCAACGGATCCTGCGGCGTGCCCGGTTCGTGCAGCCACTTGTGACCGTTGATCGTCAGGTTGTGTGTTTCTTCATGTGCTCCCACCAGAATACGAATCTGAACCTTGTCGTTTTCGTAAACTCTCAGAAGCGGCGTGAATGGATCACCCGGCTGAACTCCACTTGTCAATGCCGGATAGAACGTAGGTTGAACGTTGAACTGCGGATCGGAGCGACTGATGTTTGACTTGTAAACCTTAGACAAATCACCGGCAGCGCCGCTGGCCTGCGTGTTCGTAGATGGATTGCGCACGCGCAGAGGTACAGGTTCATTGCGGTAGTTGACACTCATCGTGCCCTGATCCGCTGCGGAGATCGCTTCCGGACAAGGAGCGGGAACTCCACCCGGACAAACGAAACCATTCTCCACGAGGAAAGGCAGACCTACTTCGTTGATGATCGGTGGATTGATGACTCGTTGCGGATCGGCCATTGGTTTGCCGTTGGCGCCGACGCCGGCTCCGGCCTGATAGGCCAGTTGGAAATCAGCAAACTCAAACATGAACTCGCGGTGACTATTCGCCGCGGTTGTCTCGATGATGTTTGCCTGCCAGCTCGTTGGGCCACCATCCACTGTGCGGGTTCCCATCGTGACGCCGGTTTCCGGATTCTTCCAGACCGAACCTTTCGGCTCGATTACCAGGCCGGCATAGAGACCTGCCTGCTGGTGAGTCGATGGTCCAAAGTGATCGTGTGTGAAAACAGTCCTGAGCGTACGATCTACGCCGTTGTTGTTGAGTGTGTCGTCGGCAAACCAGCGTTGCACGGTTGTCTGTGCGTATTTGGTGCCGAAGAACGGATGTAGTTTGCCTACTGGACAGGTGAACGTGCCGTCGCGTGGGTCACCCGACTCGAGACCGACGCAAGCATTCTGTCTGCGAATGGCAATGACGCGTTCTCGTACCTCGTCGGGGCTGAAGGTGCCGTCTTCGTAGTTGAAGCCGTTACCCGAGCCGTCTGACGATGTAACGTCGAACTTAACGAGGTGGATATGCTGGCCGATGATGTCGGTCGGCGTGCGTACCTGGAAGTCGTCCTGCTCATAAACGCCAGGAGCGAGGTTGGTGTGGTAGTACGTGATGCAATCGTTGGTATTCGCACGGAAGAAGAACGGTTCCGGCGGTTTTGTGCCTGCCTTTGTGGGAGCAACATCGGCCCACAGTGACAGGATGCGCGACTGCGGGAAATGCCAGCCGGCTTTGTTAAGTTTCATGTCGAGCTGGAACGCCGCTGCTTTGTAGGTACGCGGAGTTCCAATGGCAGTGCCTGTATCGCTGATACAAGGATCGGCAAACGGAGCACCGGGCTTGCGCGGCAAACCATTCAGTATGAAGTTGGCTGGTGTGCCGTCGGGCTTAAAGCTCGCGTGCAGTCGTTGCTCGTGATAGACCATTGCCGCGACTTCAGCAGCGGTTCCGGTTTCGGCGATGCTTTGAGCAACGGCGGTGATTAGTTCCTTGCTGAAGTCCAGACGGGTTTCAGAGTGCGTGAAAGTTCCGCCCGTGATGATGTGTCTCGACAGACCGCCATCATCGATCGTATCGAGTGGCGGATGTGGTGGACGATGGCCTGCTACTGCCGGACTGAAGAACGGATAACCCGGAACAGCCGCAGTCGGCATCGGCGCCATTGCGAGAGTCGGAAGCGGTACTATTGCGGGTGTTGGTGTACCCGCTATGATCTCGCCGTCCGGTAACGCTCGCGCACCGGCAACCGGAACTCCATTTGTGTTGAGCACGGTTCCCGCCTCAAACACATCGTGAGCCCGCCAGAGTTCCCACATCCCTTCCGCGAAGTGCGGATAGAAGTGGCAATGGAAAATTGAATCACCAACCACCTGGTTTCGGTTTCCAGTGCCGCCGTGAACGATTTCAGTCGTAAACGCGAAGCCTGGTCCGAGTGCCTGACTATCGAGGTAAGTCGAATTGTCGTCGTCAGGTGTTTGCAGCCACTGGTGGGCATGCAAGTGGTGAATGTGATGCTCTTTCGGTCCCGCGTGTACGACTCTCATCTTCACGGGGTCTCCGATGTAGCTGTGATGCACATTCGAAGGATCGTCGGGATAAAGGACCTTTGTCGCTTTTCTTCCGAGGATCAGTTTGCCGGTGCTGTCCGTGGTGTTGGCCGGTTTATCAACTATCTGTGCCGGATCGCCAATGGCCCATGAAGAAAGGAAGAACTCTTCAAACTTGCACTCAGTGCAATTGAACATTGGTCCAACGCCGAGGCGGTTCGCCAGAATCTCAGCGCCCACGCCCGCCACACCATAGTTAATGGCAAACTTGTCCTCTACGCTGTGAAGCGTGTGACGAAGCACTGGATCGCTAAACTGTGGAAACGCCTGTACGTCCTCAATTTCGTCGTGATAGATGACTGTGAACTCACGGAAAGGACGGTCGCGATCGGGTTCCGTAGCATTCGGCCGGAAAGTTCCAGCCGGAAAGCGTCCCTTGTTCGGGCCGGTGATGATCGCGTTCAAGTCAGTATTCACGATGTTGAGGTTGGTATCGAGTATGCTGAACTTGTTGTAATCGAGCAGCGGCTGGCCACCTGCTGTGGTGCCGGTTTGCGCTGCCGTCATGTCCGCTGCGGTAACTTGAGAGCGATACCATTCAGCGCCTTGCGGCTCGACGTTGACGCTGCCGAACAGTCCTGCGGAGAGCGTCCCGCCATTGCCTTCGCCGCCGGTTGTGGCAGCACTGCTGTACATGAGGTTGTTCCCTTCACGCGTGGCGAAGAGGGTATAGATGGTTGATCCGCCGGGAGCTACCAGGCTTGGTGCATTAGTACCGACGTTAGATCCATCTGAACCAAGACTTCCCACCAGCTCCATGCCTATGACGTGAATGCCGGCCGAGCGAGTCGCCGGCTGATCACCGAGAGGGGTGGGTGAAAGCAGGTTAGTAAAAGTAATTCGCAGGCAGTCGCCGCTGTTCATGCGGAGCACGATTGGCCGTGGCCGTTTGGTTGACCGGAGCCGCACGTTGCCGGCGACGATTCCTTTGAGAGGATCGATCGCCACGACGTCCCTCTTCAGCGCGTAGATCATGCCTCCGGGATTCACCGTTCCAAGGCGGTTGTACATGATCACCTGATCGAGGGCGACTACGTCAGCCTTGATTGTGCGAGCACAAACAGGTGTGGGGGATGGAGCCGGAAGGATCTCCACCACTGGGTCGATTGGGATTATTTGAGTTTCTTGTGCCTGTGCGGTGATGCCCGTTAACAGCACAAGGGATAAAAACGCGAGCAAAAAGAGTAGCTTCCTCTTGCGATGATTGTGATGTTGGTCTTGCATCTTCTGTTCCTCCGGAGGGGGCTCGGGCCATTGGTCCAAGGGCATATGTTGAGCCCAACTCTTGTTATGCGGCGCGTTGGAAGGACTTCGCACCGTCTGATTGACCGCTTGATCCTGGACTACTCACGAGCGGGATAGACTCGAATGAGTTTGATCGTGCGGGTGCAAGAGACATGCCCGAGCGTGATGGACCACTTTTTCGATGAAGTGTTTCAGTGTGAGACTATGGAGAGGTGAGTTGCTTTAAGGTGAATCACCTATGCGTGATCAAGGTGAGGAAAATTGGGGCTTGGTTGCGAGTTTTCCCGCAGCGTTGGACCGACGAGAAAGAGAGAGCGCCAAAGGCGCGACATATGATAGCGAGGGGCAAGTGCGAATATCACAGCACCGAGTATCACAGCGCCGAAGGCGCGGAATATGTTAGCCAGGGGCAAGTGCGAGCGAAGCGAGCACGTCGCCCCTGGTTAACGACACCAAAGGAATATCAAGGCCTGAAAGGCCGAAATACGTAAAACCGTATTACGCCCTTTCAGGGCTGGCGACGCTTTTTAATTGTGGTTACCAGGGGCGACGTGCTCGCTTTGCTCGCACTTGCCCCTGGCTGTCATATGTCGCGCCTTTGGCGCTGTCTTATTCCGCGCATTTAGCACTTGCCCCTGGCTGTCATATGTCGCGCCTT
>Ga0207708_10000144_pt1 | contig 56710 bp, 54 predicted proteins | sample KBSK5101metaG_FD_184340 | JGI IMG/M metagenome (GOLD analysis project Ga0207708, IMG submission 184340) | Corn, switchgrass and miscanthus rhizosphere microbial communities from Kellogg Biological Station, Michigan, USA - KBS K5-10-1 metaG... | ecosystem: Host-associated > Plants > Roots >... | reverse complement strand
TCCGGCAAGAAGTACAAGAAGTGCCACGGGGCCTGACGGCCTGAACCTGGCCGTCGTCAATGTGCCCGTCCCCGGGCACATCAACCCGACGCTGCCCGTGGCGCGGGCGCTCGTCCACCGCGGGCACCGCGTGCGCTACTTCACCTCCGTCGCGTTGGCCGGCCGCGTGGCCGCCAGCGGCGCCGAGCCGGTCGTGTACGGACCGGCGGTGGGGCCGGAGGTCATGCGCCCGCCGCGCAGCCTCACGGCGCTGGCGCGGGAAACGGACGCGCTGGGCGCAGCCCTGCTGCGCGACGTGTTGCGCGCCCTGCGCGCCGACCCGCCCGACCTCGTCGCCTACGACTCGATGTGCACGTGGGGGCATACCGCCGCCCGCGCCTTCCCCGCCATGTGCTGGACGGCGACCGTGGCGCTGCACGCCTCCTTCCTGCCGGCCGGCGACGCGCCGGCGGCGTTCGTGCACCGCGGCGATCACCCGACGGCGGTGTTCACCTCGCGTGCGTTCCAGCCCGGGGCCGACCTGTTCGACGGCGAGGTGGCATGGGTCGGGTACCCGCCGGCGGAGCTCAGCACCGCCTCGCCTCGCCGCCACACGTACGCGGCGCTGGGCACGCTGTTCAACGAGCGCCCGGAGGTGTTCCGCGCGATCGCGGAGGCCATCGAAGGCGAGGTGCTGATGGCGGTGGGGAGGGCCGACCTCGGCGCGCTGGGCCCGCTGCCCGAGCGCGTGCGCGCCGTGCCCTGGGTCGACGACCAGGCGGTGGTGCTGCGCCAGCTGTGGGACGAGCACCCGACGCCGGAGCGGATCCGCGCCGCCGCCGTGGCGGTGCTGGACTCCGACGCGGCGGAGCGGGCGGCAAGGCTCGGCCGCACGCTGGCGGAGCCCGGGCCGGGCGCGGCGGCCGACGCCGTCGAAGCGGCGGCGTCGCGGGCCTGAGCGCAGTCGACGCGGCGCCTGTGCCCGCCTGACAGGCTTCCGCGATGTCGTCCGCCTTGCGCATCGCCGCCGAGCGGCTCACCGCTCGCGCCGCCGTCGGGCTTCCGCGCCCGGTCCAGCGGCTTGCCTTCGGCGCTCGGATCCGGCGCGACGGGCTCGTGCTCGCGCCCGAGGTGCAGACGCTGGTCAAGCTCGAGCGGCTCGTGCGCGCGGGCGGGGTGGACGCGGTCCCGCTGCCCGAGGCGCGGGCGCTCCTGCGCCACGATGCAGCCGTCGCCGGCGGCCGTCCGCGGGCGATGGCCGAGGTGCGCCCGGTCGACGCCGGCGGCGTCCCGGCGCGGCTCTATGTGCCGCCCGAGGCGCCGACGCCCTCGCCGCTGGCCGTCTGGTACCACGGCGGCGGGCACGTCGTGGGCGACCTCGACACCCACGACCCGACGTGCCGCTGGTTCGCGCGCGAGGCGGGCGTGCGCGTGCTCGCGGTCGACTACCGGCTCGCGCCCGAGCACCCGTTCCCGGCCGCGGTCGACGATGCGCTGGCGGCCTTCCGCGCCGCGGCCGCGAACGCGGACGGGCTCGGCGCCGACGCGGCGCGGATCGCCGTGGCCGGCGACAGCGCCGGCGGCAACCTGGCCGCGGTGGTGGCGCAGCTGGCGGCCGAGGACGAGTTGGCGCCGGCGTTCCAGCTCCTGATCTACCCGGTGTGCGACTACACCCGCGAGTGGCCGTCCTACGCGCACTTCGCCACCGGCTTCTTCCTCACCCGGGCCGAGATGCGCTGGTACCGCGGCCACTACCTGCCCGACGCCGCGGCCGCGAGCGACCCGCGGGCGTCACCGCTCGCGCGCGACGACCTGACCGGCCTGGCGCCCGCGTACGTCGCCACGGCGGGGTTCGACCCGCTGCGCGACGAGGGCGAGGCGTACGCCCGCCGCCTGCGCGCGGCCGGCGTGCCGACGACCCTGCGCCGCTTCGGGGGCTACTGCCACGGCTTCGCGAGCGTGCTGGGGCTGGGCGAGCGGTTCCTCGGCCCGGCGCGCGAGACGGCGGCCGGGCTGCGCTGGGGCCTGGCCGAGCGCCCGTAGCGCGGGAGCCGCCTACGCCTAACCCGACGGCGCCGGAGCCTGCTGCTGCTGGTCGGCCGGCGGCGTCTGCTGCTGCGGCGCCGGGGTCGGCGTCGTCGACGGCGACGACTGTGGCGCGGACTGCTGCGGTGCCAGGGACGGAGACTGCGACGGCGTCGACTGCGTCGGCGCGGACTGCGTCGGCGCCGTGTCGGTCTTGTTGCTCGTCGTCTTCTGGTCGGACGTCGTGGTCTTCTGCTTGTCCGTCGTCGTCTTCTGCTCGTCGGTCTTGGTCTTGTCCTTCGTCGACGTGGAGTGGGACCGCGACGTCCCGCCGAAGAACGTCGTGCTCTGCGACCCGCCCACCGACGAGCCGAACAGCAGCTCGGGCAGCGTCAGCGCGGCGACGGCGATCACGAACGCCGCGCCCGCCGTGGCGAACACGATCTTCCAGTGGATGCGGCCAAAGCGGGGGCGCGCCGCGCCCTCGGACCGATACACCTTGTAGCTGGACATCGGCGCAGCTGGCTCGTGCGGAGCCGGCAGCTCGCGCGACGGGCCCTCGGCCGGCGAGCCGGCCCCCGCACCGTGGGCGAGCGGCACGCGCTCGCGGGAGCGCTCCCGGCGGGCGGGAGTCGGGGTCCGCGCCGTCCGCGCGGCGCGGCGCATGGTGGTTGCGGGGCGCTTGAGCACTTCGCTGACGACGGCGACGATCACCGGGGTCATCGCGGCGCTGATCAACGTCCCCCGTTGCCACAAGTAGGACGTCAGCACCGCGGCGCACCCGGCGGCCAGAGCGGCGATCACCAGGGTCTGCAGCGAAAGGCCCTCACCCCCCTGCTGGGGCGAACGCTGGGCCACGACGGCTCAGGGTAGCGATCTATTCCTGGACGCGCCGACCGCCGCCCGGCAGCCGGTCCGCGATGCGCCCGAGGCGCTCGACGAGCCCCTGCAGCGGCTCGGCGGTCTGGGCCAGCACGGTCGCAGCGGCGGCCGAGGCCTCCAGCGACGGCAGCACCTGGGTGATGTGCTCGGCCGCCTGCGTGACCCCGTAGGCGGCCGCGACGACCCGGTCGGTGCGGTCCAGGACGGCGATGGTCCGCTCGTCCAGACGCTCTCCGATGGCGATCCCGTCCGCGAGCGTCGCCTCGGCCTGCGCCACGGCCTCGAGCACCTCGGCCGCGCGCGTGTCGAGCTCGTCGATCTTCAGCGTCAGCCGCGCCTCGACGTCGGGCAGCGACCGCGCCGCTTCGGCCAGCGCGTGCAGGTCGTCGAGCGCGCGCAGGACCAAGCGGTGGGGCAGGTCGATGCCGAGCATGGCGACGCGCACGTTACCCTCAGCGCCATGGCCACCGCCGCATCGTCAGAGCCGACGCCGCAGCGCCTTGCGGCGATCCGCGACCAGCTCACGCTGCTCGCGGACTACCTTTGACCCGGCGGGGCTGGAGCAGCAGGTCACCGAGCTCGAGCAGGCCATGGGCGCGCCCGGCTTCTGGGACGACCAGGAGCGCGCGGCCAAGGTCTCAGCGGATCACGCCCGCGCAAGCCGCAAGCTCGAGCAGTTCCGCTCCCTGCAGGCCGAGGTCGACGACCTCGAGGGCCTGAACGAGCTCACCGCCGACGACCCCGAGTTCGCCAACGAGCTGACCGGGCAGATCGACGCCGTCGAGGCGCAGCTCGCCGACCTCGAGGAGGAGCGCCTGTTCTCGGGCGACTACGACTCCGGCGACGCCCTCGTGACCGTCAACGCGGGCGCCGGCGGCACCGACGCCCAGGACTGGGCCGAGATGGTCCTGCGCATGCTCATGCGCTGGGCCGAGCGCCGCGGCTTCAAGGTCGAGCTGCTCGAGGCCAGCCCGGGGGAGGAGGCGGGCATCAAGTCGGCCACGTTCCGGGCCAGCGGCGACAACGCCTACGGTTTGTTCGGCGCCGAGAAGGGCGTGCATCGGCTCGTGCGCCTGTCGCCCTTCGACGCCGCCCACCGGCGCCAGACGTCGTTCGCCGGCGTCGAGGTCTCGCCGGTGGTCGAGGACGCCGGCGATCTCGAGATCGACGACGAGGACCTCCAGGTCGACACCTACCGCGCCTCGGGCGCCGGCGGCCAGCACGTCAACAAGACCGACTCCGCCGTGCGCATCACCCACCGCCCCAGCGGCATCGTCGTCCAGTGCCAGAACGAGCGCTCGCAGTCGGCCAACAAGGCCACGGCCATGGCCATGCTGCGCTCGCGCCTGCTCGAGCAGCGCGAGCGCGAGCGGGCCGAGGAGATCGCCCGCGAGCGCGGCGAGGCCCAGGACGTGAACTTCGGCTCGCAGATCCGCTCCTACGTCCTGCACCCCTACACGCAGGTCAAGGACCTGCGCACCGGCGTGGAGGTGGGCGACGCCAAGCGCGTGCTCGACGGCGACCTCGACGACTTCGTGCGCGCCTACCTGCTCCAGGAGGCCGGGCGATGAGCGCCGCCGGCGCCCGCAACCCGGGGGAGGGCGCCGAGGTCCTGGCCGCCCGGGCCGAGGCGCTGGAGCTGGACCAGCCCTCCGCCCCCTACCTGGACGCGCTCGTCTCCGTCGGTTTCCGTGGCTCCACCCGCTTCCACGTCCCCGGCCACAAGGGCGGTCCCGGCGCCGATCCCGGGCTGCGCCACGCCATCGGCGACGACGCGCTGGCGCTCGACCTGCCCCAGGACATCGAGGGCATCGACATCGGCCCCGGCCCCACGCCCTACGAGCGCGCCGAGGCGCTGGCGGCGGCCGCGTACGGCGCGGGGCGCACCTGGTTCCTGACCAACGGGGCCACCCAGGGCAACCATGCGCTGTGCCTCGCCCTGGCCGGCCCGGGCCGCTGCGTCGTCGTGCAGCGCAATTCGCACGCGTCCCTGATCGACGGCCTCGTGCTCTCGGGCGGGATGCCCGCGTTCGTGGGCCCGCAGGTCGAAGAGGAGCTGGGCATGGCCCACGGGGTCACGCCCGAGGCGCTGCGCGCCACGCTCGAGCTCGCCCCCGACGCGAAGACCGCCTTCGTGGTCTCGCCCACCTACTACGGCATCGCCGCCGACGTGGCCGGGCTGGCCGAGGTCGCGCACGCGGCCGGCGCCGCCCTCGTCGTCGACCAGGCCTGGGGCCCGCACTTCGGCTTCCATCCCGGCGTGCCGCCGAGCGCGGTGGCCCTCGGCGCCGACGCCATCCTGACCTCGACCCACAAGATCGTCGGCTCGCTGACCCAGAGCGCGATGCTGCACGTCGCCCGCGACAGCCGCATCGACTCCGAACGGCTGGGGCGCGCGGTGCGCCTCGTGCGCTCGACCAGCCCGAGCGCGCTGCTGCTGGGCTCGCTGGACGCCGCCCGCCGCCAGCTCGCCGTCCACGGCGAGGCGCTGCTCGAGCGCACGCTGCACGCCGCGAGCCTGGCCGTCGCCGCCATCGACGCCGTCCCCGGCGTGCGCGTGCTCGGCGACGACGTGGTCGGCGCCCCCGGCGTCGCCGCGCGCGACCCGCTGCGCGTCGTCATCGACGTGCGCGGCACCGGCCGGACCGGCTACGAGGTCGCCGCGGCGCTGGTCGCCGCCTACGACGTCAAGGTCGAGCTCGCCGCCCACGCCGTGATCGTGCTCGTGCTCGGGCTCGACCAGCCGGTGGTGGCGCTCGAGCGCTTCGCCCACGACTTCGAGGTCATCGTGCGTCGCATCAGCCGCCCGGCCGAGGCCGAGCCGGTCATCCGCGCCCCCACCGCCCCGGCGGGCGTGGCCATGGTCCGGCCGCGCGACGCCTTCCTGGGCGAGGCTGTGGCGGTGCCGGTGGCCGAGGCGGTCGGCCGTGTCTCCTGCGAGGCGATCGCCGGCTACCCGCCCGGCATCCCCGCGCTGCTGCCCGGCGACCGCATCACGGCCGATGTCGTCGACTACCTCCGCGAGCTCGTCGACGTCGGCGCGCGCCTGCACGGCGCGAGCGACCCCGCGTTCAAGACCGTCTACGTCCTGCACGAATGAGCCTCGAGCAGCTCGTGGACCAGGCCCTCGCCGAGGACGTGGGCACGGGCGACGTCACCACCGAGGCCACGGTCGACGCCGACGCCCGCGCCGTCGCCCGCATCGTCCAGAAGGCGCCGGGCGTGATCTTCGGCCTCGACGCCGCGGAGGCCACGTTCCGGGCCCTCGACCCCGACGCCCAGTTCCAGCGCGAGGTCGACGAGGGCCTCTGGCGCGAGGAGGGCGGCCCCGTCCTCACCGTCACCGGCCGGGCCCGCGCGCTGCTCACGGGCGAGCGCACGGCGCTGAACTTCCTCGCCCGCCTCTCCGGCGTCGCCACCGCCGCCGCGCGCGGCGTGCGCGCGATCTCGGGCACCCGCGCCCAGCTGCTCGACACGCGCAAGACCACGCCGGGCCTGCGGGTGCTCGAGAAGGCCGCGGTCCGGGCCGGGGGCGGCGTCAACCACCGGGCCGGGCTCTACGACTACGTCCTCATCAAGGAGAACCACATCGACATGGCCGGCGGCGTGACCGCGGCGGTGCAGCGCGCCCGCGCGGCCGCGCCCACGCTCGGGCTCGAGGTCGAGTGCCGCACACTCGAGGAGGTCGACGAGGCGCTGGAGGCCGGGGCCACGCGGCTGCTGCTGGACAACATGACGCCCGACCAGATGCGGGCCATCGTGGAGCACGTCGGCGATCGCGCCGAGCTCGAGGCCAGCGGCGGGATCACCCTGGACAACGTCCGGGAGTACGCGGAGAGCGGCGTACACTGGATATCGCTCGGTGCCCTGACGCACTCCGCCCCCGCCCTCGACCTCTCCCTCCTGGTGGAGCCCCTCTGAAGATGCCGACCACGTTCCTGACCCCGGAGTCGATTCCCCAGCTCCAGGACGAGGTGCGACTCCTGGCGCGCGAGCGCGAGGCCGTCATCCTCGCCCACAACTACCAGCTGCCCGAGATCCAGCAGGTGGCCGACTACGTCGGCGACTCGCTCGGGCTCTCGCGCCAGGCCGCGGCGAGCTCGGAGCCGGTCATCGCCTTCTGCGGCGTGCACTTCATGGCCGAGACCGCCTCGATCCTCAGCCCCGAGAAGACCGTGCTGCTGCCCGACCTCGACGCGGGCTGCTCGCTGGCCGACTCGATCGACGCCGCGCAGCTGCGGGCCTGGAAGGCCGATCACCCGGGCGCCGTCGTCGTCATGTACGTGAACACGACGGCCGAGGTCAAGGCCGAGACCGACTACTGCGTGACGTCGTCCAACGCCGTGCGCGTGGTCGAGCACATCTACCGCGAGCACGGGGAGGACACCGAGATCCTCTTCGGTCCCGACATGTTCCTCGGCTCCTACGTCGAGCGGACGATCGGCCGCCCCATGCACGTCTGGGACGGCGAGTGCCACGTCCACGCCGGGATCCGGCCGCTCGACATCACGACCATGCGCGCCGAGCATCCGGATGCGGAATTGCTCATCCACCCCGAGTGCGGGTGCACGACCTCGGTGCTCGAGTACGTCGCCGCCGGGGACATCGACCCCGACGGGATCGAGATGCTCTCGACCGGCGGGATGCTCAAGTGGGCCGAGAGCCACGGCGACGCCGGCCAGGCCGTCGTCGCGACCGAGACCGGCATGCTCCATGCGCTGCGCGAGGCCGCGCCCGAGGTGGAGTTCATCCCCGCCAACCGCGCGGCCTTCTGCAAGTTCATGAAGATGATCACGCTGCCGAAGCTGCGCGACGCGCTGCGCGACGGGCGCCCCGAGGTGAGGGTGTCCCCGGAGATCGCCCGCCGCGCGCGCATCCCGATCGAGCGCATGGTCTCGATCGGCTAGTGCTCGCGCCGCCTTACTGCTGCGGCATCGGGGCCTGAGCGGCCCGCCCGAGCTCGATCTCCTCGAACACCAGCCCGTTGGCGGTGAGGCGCGCCTCGGCCTCCCGCACCGGGGTGCCCGGGACGAGGCCGGCGGTGCCGCAGTTCTCGTTGTCGCGGTCGCCGGGCTGAGCGGGCTGTGCCGGCGGCTGCTGGCCCTGATCGGCGTTGCCGGGGCCGCTGTTCGCGGAGCCCGGGCCGCTGTTGTTCGGCTGCTGCGACGTGGTCGTCGGCGGGTTGGTGGTGTCGCCGCCGCCCGAGCCGGGGCCCGAGTTGTCGCCGCCGCCCGAGCCGCCGCCCGAGTTGTCCCCGCCGCCGTCGTCGCCGTGGCGCACGGCGAAGTTGTCGCCGTTGGGGTGCTCGTTCTCGATCTCGTTCTCGTTCTCGCGGCACTCGATCCGCGTGGCCGGCGTGACCTGGCCGGTGACCGACTGCCCGTTGGCGAGCGTGATGGTCAGCGCGCCGTTCTGGGCGTTGAACGAGGCGATCGTCCCGACGGGTTGGATCTCGTTGCGGTCGCCGACGCCGTTGTCGTTGGTGTCGCGGTTGCGCGGATCCGTCCCGTGCTCGAACTCCTTGCGGTTGTCGAGCCCGTCGTGGTCAGGATCCCGGTGGGCCTGGTTGACCCGGAGCGACAGATGGTGCTGGCGCTCCCAGCGGTCGGGCAGGCCGTCGCGGTTGCGATCCCCGGCCCGCTGCCCGTGGTGGGCGCTCGCGGCCGCGGGAACGGCGAGCGCTACGAGCGCAAGCGCCGCGAGCGTGATCAGGATGCGTCTCATGGCTACTCCCTGGTGGATTGGCATTCCGACCGTGAGACACGCCGTGCCCACCGACCTCACGAACCTGGCGCCGGTCCACCCGGGCGCCGGTTGCGATGGGCTAGCCGCTGCCGCTGCCGCTGCTGCCGCTGCTGCCGTCGCCGCCGGTGCCGGAAAGGTCGTTGGACCCGCCACTGCCGCTGCCGCTGGAGCCGGAGCCGTGGCCGCTGGAGTCGCCGCTGGACGTCGAGGTCGTCGGCGCGACCGGGGCCGGAGCGCCCGAGCCGGGGCCGGACGAGTCAGTGCCGCCACCGCCGCCACCGTCGGTCCCACCGCCACCATCGCCGGAGCCCGAGGGTCCGGGACCGCCCCCGCCACCGTCACCGGAGCCCGAGCCCGACCCGCTGCTGCCCGATGAGCCCGAGCCCGAGCTGCCGCTGCCCGACGAGCCCGAGCCCGAGCTGCCGCTGCCCGACGAGCCCGAGCCGCTGGAGCCCGAGCGCCCCGACCCGGAGGTTCCCGAGCCGCTCGAGCCCGACGAGCCGGAGCTGCCCGACGAGCCCGAGCCGCTCGAGCCCGAGCTGACCGACGATCCCGACGAGCTCGAGCCGCGGTTCGACGAGGAGGCCCGGTCGTCGCGCTTGCCCGAGCCCGAGCCGCTGCCCTTGCCGTGGGACTCGCCGCGCCCGCGCCCCCGGCCGCGCCCGTGGTCGTCGCCGCGCTTGCCGCGGCCGTGGCGCTCGCGTTCGGCCGCGCCGGCGGCGCCGTGCTCGCGCCGCGTGGCCAGCGTTGCGCCCGGCAGCGCGGCGCCGGCGCGGCGGAGCGCGTGGCCGGGCTTGATCGTGTCCGCCTCGGCCTGGCTCGGCCCGTCGCGCCCGATGTCGGTGCTGTCGCGCACTGCAACCCCGCCGGCGGCCAGCGCGCCGGTGACGGCCACCACCGCGCCCGCCTTGGCCAGGATGGCCCCGACACTCGCGGTGCCGCCGCCGGCGGCCACCTGGGCGATGCGCTCGGCCGCGTTCATGGGCACGTCGCTGGAGGCGAACGCCGCCGCCCAGCCCACGAGCGGGGCGGGCGTCAGCGCCGTCGCCGCCGCGCGCAGCGCCGTGCGCGCCCGGTAGACCAGCCCGCGCACCGCGCCCTCGCTGAGGCCGAGCTCGGCCGCCACCTGCTCCTGCGAGCGGCCCTCGACGGCGGTGCGCAGCAGCGCCTCGCGCTGAGCCTCGGGCAGCGCCGCCACGCCGGCCAGCGTGCGCCGCATGACCCAGCGGCGCTCGTGGTCCTCGGCCGGGCCGGCGACGTGGGAGCGGACCGACTCGCGCAGCTCGTCGTGGTCGTAGCCGTGGACCCGCAGCGCGTTGAGCGCGGCGTTGTGGGCCACGCGGTACAGCCACGCCCGCGGCTCGCGCACGGCGACGTCGCGCTGCAGCGCCGACCACGCATTCAGGAAGGCCTGCTGGATCGCGTCCTCGGCCCGAGCCTCGGGAAGGATCCGGCGCACGTGGCGCAGGAGCGGCTTGCGGTAGCGCTCGACCAGCGCCTCGAACGCCCGCTCGTGGCCGTCGCGCGCCAGAGCGACGAGGCGATCGTCGCTCTGCGTCCGCAGGATCGTTGTGGAGATGATCGGCGTCAAGACGTACCGGTGTCCCAGAGACACGCGCGCGAGCAAAAGCTCACGCGACGAGATACGCAAAGACGGCTAGGCGGGTTCGAGTGCCAGCTCGAGGCCGCGGTCGGCCACGCGGCGCACGCGGGCCAACTGCACGATCTTGCGCTCCATCTCGGCCGGCGTGTAGCAGTGGACCTCGGCCCGGTCGCCCATCTCCGAGGCGTCCCAGAGCGAGCCCGCCTGGTGCACGCGCTCGAGCCAGGGCACGCCGTCGAAGCCGGAGGAGACGAGCACGACGACGTACTCGGGCCCTCGCTCGCGCTGGGGCGGCGCGCCCTGGAGGTCGTCGACCCGCGCGCCGCCGAGAAGGGCGCGCTCAATCGGCCAGCGATCCGAAACCCGCTGCAGGTAGCGCTGCAGCTCCCGGTCGTTCAGCGCCACCGGGGAAGTGTCGCACGCGGGTTAAGAGAACTCGTTAGCGTCGTGTGGGCCCACGACGGCGAGGGCGAGCTTGTCGGCGACGCCCCGCGCCACCACGTTGACCTGATCGTAGGTCACCGCATCGAGGGCGGCGATCGCAGCGTCGGGATCCATGTCCTCGCCGTACACGATGGCCTGGTAGGCGGCGTACCGCGCCACTGCGCCGGTGTTCTCGAACGCGAGTACGCGGCGCCCGGCGGCATAGGCGCGCGCGCGCTGTACCTCGGCCTCGGTCGGGCCCTCGTCGCGCAGCTCGGTCACGATCTCGCGCATGCGCTGGTAGGCCTCGACGGTCTTGGTCGAGTCCAGGCCGGCCGAGAGCTGCAGGATGGGCACGTCGGCGAAGGCGTGGTCATAGGCGGCGACCGAGTAGGCAAGCCCGCGCTGCTCGCGGATCTCGTCGAACAGGCGCGAGCCCATCGAGCCGCCGAGCAGCGTCGCGTAGATGCCCAGCGCCGCGCGCTCGGCCGGGTCGCTCACGGTCACCTCGGGCCGGTAGCTCATGCGCAGGTGCGACTGATTGGACTCGCGGCGTTCGACCTTGAACGCGGGCGCGAACGGCGGAGCGGGGTCGTACGCCGGCGGCTCGGGAAGGTCCGGGAAGCGGCCGAACAGCTCGGCCACAGCCCCGTTCTCGGGCAGCGCTTCGAGGTTGCCGACCAGGAACGCGCCCGCGCGGCGGCCCGACCAGCGCCGCTCGCGGAAGGCCACGATGCCGTCGCGGGTGAACGTGCGCAGGTGGTCCGCGGGGCCGAGCACCGGCCGCCCGAGCGGGTGGTCGCCGAAGGCGGCCCGGTCGATCAGGTCCTCGGCCAGCATCGAGGGCTGGTCGTGGGAGCGCGCGATCTCCTGGATCACCACGCCGCGTTCGCGGTCGAGTTCGGCGGCGTCGATGTGCGGCCGGCCCACGAAGTCGGTCAGCAGGTCGGCGGCCTCGAGCGCCCGCTCGGCGCGCGCGGTGATGTGGAAGGCGACGATGTCGTGCGACGTGAAGGCATTGAGCACCGCGCCGAGGCGCTCGGCGGTCTCGTTGACGTCGCGGTAGTGGGCGAACTTCTCGCCGCCCTTGAACACCAGGTGCTCGAGGAAGTGGGCCATGCCGTTCTCCTCGGGGCGCTCCGTGCGGGCCCCGGCGTCGAACGCGACGAGCAGCGTGATGGCCCGCGTCCCCTCGAGCGCGATGCGATGGACGGGGAGGCCGTTATCCAGCGTCTGGGTGACGATCTCGGGCATGGATGCCAAAGGTAGCGGCGATGCTGCACGGCGCTTTGCAGGCTCGGGGGCCGCCTGCACGAATACTGACGCCCATGGCTGCGCCGACTCGATCCCGCAGGATCTCCTCCACCCCGCTTCGCCCCCGCAAGCGCAAGGACAAGACCCCCGCCGCGCCGCCCAAGCCGGCGGCGGTGGGCCCGGTCCCGAAGCCGGACGCGCCGCCCGCGCCGGTCATCGAGTTCCGGGGCGTGGCCAAGGAGTACGACTCCGGCGACATCGGGGTCGAGCAGGCGACGTTCACCGTGGCTCGCGGCGACTTCGTCTTCTTCGTCGGCCCGTCGGGCTCGGGGAAGTCGACCCTCATCCGGCTCCTGATCAAGGAGCTCGACCCCACCGGCGGGACGATCCGCGTGGCCGGCCGCGACCTGTCCGAGATCACCGAGAAGGGCATCCCGTACTACCGGCGCAACCTCGGCGTGGTCTTCCAGGACTTCAAGCTCCTGCCCAACCGGACCGTCTACGACAACGTCGCCTACGCCCTCCAGGTGACGGGGCACTCGCGCAAGGAGATCCGGGCCAAGGTGCCGGACATCCTGCGCCTGACCGGGCTGGCCACCAAGCTCCACAACTTCCCCGACCAGCTCTCCGGCGGCGAGCAGCAGCGCGTCTCCATCGCGCGCGCGTTCGTCAATCACCCGCCCCTGCTCGTCGCCGACGAGCCCACGGGCAACCTCGACCCCGAGACCTCGATCGGGATCATGCAGCTGCTCTACCGCATCAACCGCACGGGCACGACCGTCGTGGTCGCCACGCACGACCGCGAGATGGTCGACCGCATGCGCCGGCGCGTGATCCAGCTCGAGCAGGGGCGCGTGATCCGCGACGAGGCCGCCGGGTTCTACGTCGGCGACGAGTCCACGCGTGAGTTCGCCGCGCGCATGCGCGACGGCGATCCGGGCCCCGACGCCGACCTCCCGGTCTCCCGCGCCGGCAAGCGGGCGGCGCGCCGCGCGACGCGGCGCGAGATCGACGCGCTGCCGCGGGAGCACGACGGCTGATGCGGCTCGGCTTCTTCGTCCGCGAGGCCACGCGCTCGCTGCGCCGCAGCGCCGTGCCGTCGTTCGCGGCCATGGCCACGGTGCTCGTGACCATGCTGGTGCTCGGCGTCTTCATCCCCGTCGTGCAGGCGACCACGGGCGCGGCCAACGACATCCGGGGCAAGCTCCTGCTCGACGTCTACCTGAAGCCGAGCGCCACCCCGTCGGACGCCACGCGCGTGCACGACCTGATCCAGAGCCGGATTCCCAACGTCAAGAGCGTCACCTACATCTCCAAGCAGCAGGCCTACCAGCAGCAGGTCAAGCGCAACCCGGAGGCCTACCGCCTGCTCGGGTCCAACCCGCTGCCGGACACCCTGCGGATCGTGCCGCGCGACCCGGGCCAGATCGAGCAGATCTCCAACGCGCTCGAGCCCAAGGGCCCCAGCGGCACCCCCGCCCCGGTCGACTCCGCCATCGACCAGGTCAAGAACCGCCGCGACGAGACCGCGAAGATCCTCTCCGCCACGCGCGTCGTGAAGCTGTCGATGGCGCTGCTGGCGGTGCTGCTGATCGCTGCGAGCATCCTGCTCATCGCCAACACCATCCGTCTGTCGCTGTTCGCGCGCCGGCGCGAGGTCGAGGTCATGCGCCTGGTGGGCGCGACCAACTGGTTCATCCGCTGGCCGTTCGTGATCGAGGGGATCATCGTGGGGGCGCTGGGAGGCGTTCTGGCGATCCTGCTGCTCGCGGTCGGGAAGATCGCGCTCATCGATCCGCTGGCCTCCGACTTCGCGCTCGTCGCGGCCCCCAAGACCGTCAGCTTCGCGGTCCTCATCGCCGTCCTGTTGGCCGCCAGCGTGGGCGTGTCCGCGGCCGGCTCGGGCCTGTCGCTGCGCCGCTTCCTGCGCGTCTGAGACATAGGGAAAACTGAGGCCGCGACGGTACTCTCGACCGGGTGCGCTCCCGCTCCCCGCTCGTCGTCGTCCTCGCGATCCTGATTCCGGTCGCGCTGGTTGTCGGCCTGTGGGTCGGCGGCCATCCGAACTCCCTGCCGGGGCCGCTGCGCGATGCGTTCGTGGACGAGAACGACCAGACCCTGAACCAGGGGCTGGACATCCTCCAGCGCGACTACTACCGCAAGCTCGGGCGCGGCGACCTCGTCAACCGGTCGCTGTCGGGCGCGGTGCGCAGCCTCGGCGACCGCTTCTCGCACTACTTCGACCCCAAGGCGTTCGCCGCCTTCCAGCGCTCGACCGAGGGCAAGTTCTCCGGCGTGGGCATCAACGTGGCCCCGGACAAGCGCGGGCTGCGCGTGCTCGCCGTGTTCCCCAACTCCCCGGCCAAGCGCGCCGGGCTCGGGTCCGGCGACGTCGTCGTGGCGGTGAACGGCACCACGCTGGCCGGCCGCTCGACCGAATTCGCCTCCGGGCTCATCCAGGGCAAGCAGGGCACGAAGGTCACGCTGACCGTGGTCTCCAAGGGCCACCGCAAGACGGAGCGCTTGACCCGTGAGCAGATCGACGTGCCCTCCGTGAGCTCACGTGTGGTCAAGTCCGCCGGCGTGCCGGTGGCCTACGTCCGCCTCGCGGACTTCTCCGAGGGCGCCGGCGACGAGCTCTCCCACGTCGTCAAGCAGCGCCTGAAGGGCGGCGCCAAGGCGGTCGTGCTCGACCTGCGCGGCAACGGCGGCGGCCTGCTCAACGAGGCCGTGAAGGCGGCGAGCGTGTTCATCCCCGAGGGCCCGGTGGTCAGCACCGACGGCCGCACGCGGCCGCGGCACGTGTTCAAGGCCACCGGCAACGCCATCTCGACCAAGGTGCCGGTGGTGGTCCTGGTGGACGAGGGCACGGCCTCGGCGGCCGAGATCGTGGCCGGCGCGCTCGAGGACCGTCACCGGGCCAAGCTCGTGGGCACGCGCACCTTCGGCAAGGGCGTCTTCCAGGAGATCGAGCCGCTCGAGAACGGCGGCGCGCTCGACATCACGGTGGGCGAGTACTTCACCCCTTCGGGCAAGAACCTCGGCGGCGGCGGGACCAGGCGCGGCGCCGGACTCACCCCGAACGTCGTCGTGCGCCAGCCGCCGCGCAGCCACGCGGACAAGACGCTCGCGACGGGGCTCGGGCTCCTCGTCCACGCGGTCCACGACGGCGAGTGACGCAGCCCCGGCGCGCGGAGGCGACGTACCTCGTCGGCGTGCTCGAGCGCCGCGGCGCGACGCTCTCGTCGGCTCCGTTCTTCGAGCGCGGGCGCGCCCTCAAGGTGGGGCGCGACAAGCGCTCGCGCCCCGGCGACCTCGTCCTGGTGCGGACCGCCGGCGGCGGCCGCGGCACGATCGTGCGCCGGATCGGCCGCCCCGACGTCGCCCGCGACGTGATCGAGGCGCTCATGCTCCACCGCGGGCTGCACCGCCGCTTCAACGAGACGGTGTGGCAGGAGGCGCGGGAGGCCCGGCCGTTCCGCGGCGACGTCGCTGACCGCCGCGACCTGCGCGACCTGGCCACGTTCACCGTCGACCCCTCCACGGCGCGCGACTTCGACGACGCCATCTCCGCCGAGGAGCGCGACGGCGGCGCGCGCTGGCGCGTGTGGGTGCACATCGCCGACGTCACCGCGTACGTGCGGCCGGGCACGCGCCTGGACCGCGAGGCCTACCGCCGCGCCACCAGCGTCTACGTCCCCGGGGCGGTCGAGCCGATGCTGCCCGAGGCGCTGTCGGCGGGCGCGTGCTCGCTCGTGCCGGGCGAGGACCGCCTCGCGGTCACGGTCGAGCTCGAGGGCCGCGGCGCGCGGGTCGATCGCAGCCGCTTCTACCGCTCGCTCATCCGCTCCGACGACCGGCTCGACTACGAGCAGGTCGATCGCGTGTTCGCGGGGGCCGAGCCCGCCGCCCCCGCCTGGGCCGAGCCGCTCCGGGTCGCGCGCGGCGTGGCCGCCGCCATGCAGGCCGAGCGCGAGGCGCGCGGCGGCATCGTCGTCGACTCGTCCGAGCCGGAGTTCACCTTCGACGACGGGGGCAACGTCGCCGGCGTGCGCCACGCCGAGCAGACCGAGTCGCACCGCCTCATCGAGCACCTGATGATCGCCGCCAACGAGGCCGTCGCCGGCCTGTTGGCCGACCGCGGCATCCCCACGCTGTACCGGGTCCACGATCGCCCCGACCCCGAGCGCATCAAGACGCTGGTCGACCAGCTCGCGTCGCTTGACGTCCCCACGCCGCCGGTCTCCGACCACCTGACCCCCGACGAGGCCAACGACATCGTGGGGGAGATCTCGCGCCTGGTCGACCAGGAGGTGCGGCGCCGCGGCGGGCGCGGGCGGGCGGCATTCACCTCGCTCGTGCTGCGCTCGCTCAAGCAGGCCGCGTACTCGCCCCGCAACATCGGCCACGCCGGGCTGCGCTCGCAGCGCTACTGCCACTTCACCTCGCCCATCCGCCGCTACCCGGACATCGTCTGCCACCGGGCGCTGCTGTCGGCGGTGGGGGAGGGCGAGGAGGCGCCGCGGACCAGCGGGCTGGACGAGGCGGGGACGTGGACGTCGCAGCGCGAGCGCGAGGCGATGGTGGTCGAGCGCGACGCCGACGACGTCGCGCGGTGCTTCCTGCTCGAGCACGAGCGCGAGCGGGAGTTCGACGGCGAGGTGGTGGGGCTGATCGGCGCAGGGGCGTTCGTGGACTTCGGCGACGGCTACGAGGGGCTGCTGCCCGTGCGTCGCCTGCGCGGCGACTGGTGGGAGCTCAACGAGCAGGGGACGATGCTCGTCGGCGCCGAGTCCGGGCGGGTGGTGCGGCTGGGCGACGCGGTGCGCGTCGCGGTGGGCCGGATCGACGCTCCCCGGGGGAGGGTGGACCTCTACCCTGCGCCCGGACATGGCCAAGAAGGGCAAGCGCAAGACCGCACCGGGTGACGTCGCCACCAACCGGCAGGCGTCGTTCCGGTTCAACCTGCTCGATCGCTTCGAGGCCGGCCTCGTGCTCACCGGCACCGAGGTCAAGTCGCTGCGCGAGGGCCGCGCCCAGCTGAAGGACGGGTACGCGACCGTCGACGACGGCGAGGTGTGGCTGCACAACGTGCACATCCCTCCCTACGGGCCGGCGGCGCGCGAAAACCACGACCCCGAGCGCGCTCGCAAGCTGCTCCTGCACCGGCGCGAGATCGACCGTCTGCTCGGCCAGACGGCCGAGCGCGGCCTCACGCTCGTGCCGACGCGGATCTACTTCTCGGGCCCGAACGCCAAGGTGGAGATCGCGCTGGCGCGCGGCAAGGACCGGTTCGACAAGCGCGAGTCGATCCGCGAGCGCGAGATGGCCCGCGAGGCCGAACGCGCCATCCGCGACTATCAGCGCTAGGCCAGAGCTCGTCGTTCCTGGGGCCGGACGCAGGGGTGAAGCCGTGCTGGGCACGGCGAACCCCGAGGACCGCGCCAGGGGCGGCGAGAATGGCCTAGCTGATCGTCCTGGCGATGTGGGTGAGGTCCATGCCGATCGCCAGCACGGCGATCAGCCCGATGTAGACCGCGGCCACCAGGGCGCGGTTGACGGGGCTGACCTTGTAATACGTCTCCTGCGCCGGATCACCCGACTTGCGCAGCTTCCAGCGCCGCCACGTCTCGAGGCCGCCGATGACCAGGATCAGGATCATGATCGGGTTGGGCCAGATGAACGCGACCGCGATCAGGCCCGCGAAGCCGGCGAACCACATCCACGGCGCCATGGCGGCCATCGCGCGACCGCCGTCCAGCGGCACCACGGGCAGCAGGTTGAACAGGTTCAGGAAGAAGCCGGTGAAGGCCAGCGCGTACCAGAACTCGTGGCCGGTGGCGACGCCGATGAGCGCGGCGGCCAGGGCGCCGAGCGAGCCGAGCACCGGCCCGGCGAGGCCCACCCGCGCCTCGGCCAGTGCGTTGCGGCCCAGCGACTTGGCGGCGACAACCGCGCCCAGGAACGGGATGAACATCGGCGCGCTGGCCTTGATGCCCTCGCGCCGCAGCGCGATCACATGCCCCATCTCGTGGACGAGGAGCAGGACCACGAATCCGACCGCGAAGGTCCAGCCCCAGAACAGGGCGTAGGCGGCCACGGAGACGAGCATGGTCGCCGAGGTGGCCAGGATCTTGGCCTTCGGCAGCAGGATCAGCAGCGCCTTGGCCTTGGCGGCGAACTTGACGATCAGCGCGCCGATGAGCAGCAGGGCACTGCCGACGCGCTTGAAGAACGGCTTGCGCTCGGGACGGCCGAGCGCCTCGCTGGCCTGGCGCGTGCCGTCGGTCGGCGCGGACGTCGGCAGCGGCGGGGGCGCCGGGACCGCCGGCGGGAGCCACTCGGTGCGCTGCTCGCTCATTGCCCTGGCCATTGTGGCAATCGCGACCTTTCGGCCCGATCAATTCCCGCAGTATGCGGGGAGATCGTTCGCGACGCACTTGACGCTCGGCACGCGGGGCTGGGAAGCTGAACGGGACGCGGAACCGAGCCGCGGAAGAGCGAGGCCGAGAGGTGGAAGGCCGCGCCACCCCCAACGACGTGCAGCTGCCGCAAGGCGCTCCGGCGGAATGGGTCCTCGAGCGGCTCGGCGCCGTGTCGTTTCTCGTTGTGCGGGGTTTGCGGCCTAGAATGGGTCCCTGACATAACCCCCGGGGGACGACAGGCTTCGACGTGGTCGATCCGTGGGGGTAGTTGCGAGCCGAGGTCCCGGGAGGCCTCGTAAAACACCCGGGAAAACAATACGTGCGGATTCTCACGAGTTCGCCCTCGCCACTTAGCCACTAGCTAAGTCCCGAGGTTTCGCCCCCCGCTCGCCTGCGGCGGGGATCGGCGGAATCAGAAAGTAGGCTCACCCGGTGAGGTCCGCCCTCGCCGATCCGGGGACAGCACAGAGGGCTGGTTCCCCGGAACCCCGCCGGCGAGGCGACCGGGGAACGAGATCAGAGCGCCGGCTACGCTCGTAGACGCTGCCCGCCGCGCGACTGCGGACGTGGGTTCGATTCCCACCGTCTCCACTTTTTAAGCGTCGAATTTCAGCATTTGCAGGATGTTTAGGTGCGCATGTCGGCGCGCGCGGCGGGGTCGGCACGAGAAGGGCTCGCGAGTGGCGCGCCCGGTGCGCGTCAGGCGTGTGCGACGACCTCAAGCACCTCGACTTGCTCGAGCGAGACCATGTCAGGAACCATCGACGGGAATCTCTCGCCCATGGCCTGGGCGGCTTCCTCCGACTCGAAGACGATCATCCCCACTCCTCTGCTCTCGTGGCGTGTCCAGTAGCCGGCCACGAACCCCGGTGCCTGCGAGACCCCCGGTACCACCTGCTCGCGCAAATGGCTCTCGGCAGCCCCTGTGTCGTCCTTGATCGTGACCTGTACGACGACCGCGTGCACTGGTGGCCTCCTTGTCGGGCTCGCGGGGCGATCGTATCCGAGGTCACGGGGCGGGTGGGTGCTCGAGTTCCTTGGATGCCCGATCGTCTGGACCTTGGCCACGACACGCTCATCCGAGGCCAGTCCGTGCTCCCGAGCAGCCGTGGGGCTGCGGGCGGCGCCATAATTCGGGAGATGGCGCAGGCTGGGGACTCCGTATATCGGTTTACGGTCGGCGCGCCAGACGCCGAACGATCATCCGTCTGGCGGCTATGGACCCATACGCCCAAGAGTGCTTCCAGCGGAACGGAAATCTACTTAGCGATGCGCAACATCGCTGCCGATTTCAAGGCGAGCCTGCATGCGTCGGGTAGCTGGCGGGTTGGGTTCAGTCGCGATGACCATCCGGCGGCACCGCCGGGACAAGACCGTGCGATGCATAAGTGGCGTAGGCCCGAGGAGATGGCTCCGGGATGGACCCGTGCGTTTCAGGTGGGTGTCCCCTCGAAAGACGTCGTTCGACCCCGGTTGACTAAGCACGCGGCAGACGCAAAGGTCCACTGGGTTCAACGACCGGCTGCCCGGATGGGCGTGTTCTTCGACGTCTTCATCGCTGCCGCAACTGCTGACTTGAGGGAGAACTTGCCTGGGCGTGACTCAATGGGAACGCGACTCATCTTCGACGCCCCGCTGGCGACATCGGAGACGCTTTGCTTGTTGGTACACGAAGACGCCTTCGATGACTCACACATTCCGCGTGAGGAGATTGCACGCCAAGCAGCTGCGGTTGCCGCTCACGAGGGCGAAGACATCCGCGCCGGGCCATCACTCTGATCAACGACGGGACGTGGGCGTTCATCGACGTCGCGGTCGATCCGCCGCCCGACGAGTCTTGAACCACCGTGGGACGACTGCGCAGCGACCGAACAAACGATCCGACGTCAGCGTGTCGCCGCTGCCAGCGCCCAGCCCCGCCCTTCAACTCGCCCGCGTCCCTGGTCTGGGAGCTGACCATCGAGGACGGCGAGATCGTCGGCGTGATCTGCTCCGACTGCCTCACCTTCGCGCAAGCAGCGTGCGATTCAAGCCGAGAAGGCGCGCATCGGTGCGCCGGCTGAAGCGCGGGCTTACCCTAAAAGCGGTTAGGCCGCCCAGACCCGAATACGGGACGCGGGCCAGCCGGCCGATGCCCCGGCGAGCCCGCGCGGAGACGTTGCCCTTGTCTACGAGACGCAGCTTGCGTCCCCTGACCAGTTGGCGCCGCTACTGCCCACGTTGGTCACCTCCACCGTCCAGGTGTTGTCAGAAACGCCTTGGAACGACCCGTTGAGAAAGACCAGCGCCGAATCCGTGATTAATCCGCCGGCCACTGCCTTCTTTCCCGAGGGGCAAATCAGCGTGACCGAATCGACGCTCGCGGCAGGGATGAAACGCACGCTGCCGAAGCCGAAGAACAGACCGCTGCCCGCCGAGGGACCGCTCGGTCCGGCCGGTCCGGTCGCGCCACGGGCGCCGGGGGCGCCCTGCGGACCAGGGAGCCCTGGAGGACCAGCCGGGCCGGTGGCGCCGCGCCGCCCGCGCGGCCCGCGCAAGGTCTTCTTCTTGCGAACCTGGAAGGCCGCCGAGGGGGCGGCGTGCAGGTGTTCATACCACGGTGGGTCCTAAGCTCCGTAACGCGGCGCCCAACTAACGAGGTCGTCGTCGTCATCCTGCAGGACACGATGACGAGGTCGGAGCGAACGCTCGTCGCTGCGGGCAAGGGAGAAGCCGTGCTGGCAACGAGGAGGGCGCTGGAGGAGGTGATACGACCCGACCTCGTTTCCGCCGTCGAGCAGCTGACCGGCTGCAAGGTTAAGGCCGCCCTGTCCGCGCACAACCTCGAGCCCGACCTCGCCGCCGAGCTGTTCGTCCTCGACCGCCCGGTGACCGCCGGCTCCGAAGACCATCAGGAGGGCCCCCGGGACGCTTAGTACATGGCTGCCGACGCCGAGCCAGAGAGCTCGCCCACCTCGACCGTGACGGTCGGGCTCGTGGTCACCCCCGCGCTCGACAAGGCAGCCCTGGACCAGCTCGCCGACGAACTCCGCGATCGGCTCGGCGAGCTCTATCGCGACGCCGACTGGCGCGTCGCCCCGTCACGCGACGCGCTCGTGGTCGGGCCCGTCGAGCTGACCGAGTTGGTCGATGCCGTGCGCACCCGGATGCTCCAGGAGGACTGGGACCTGGCCGTGGCGGTGACCGATCTGCCGCTGCGGCTTGCCCGCCGGCCGTTGCTCACGCATACCAGTCCGAGCCACAACGTCGCGCTCGTCTCGCTGCCGGCGATCGGCGTGGTGCGCCGCCACCACCGGCTGCTGGACTCGATCGCCGACGCCCTGGCCGTGTTGATCGGGGACGTTCCGTCCGAGCGCGACGCCCAGGGCCGGCCGCGTTTCGCGGTCCGGGCGCGCCTGGTCGAACTGGGGAGCGGCATCGACAACCCCTCCGAGACGCAGGTCATCGTGTTCCTGGCCCAGGTGCTCACCGGGAACATCCGGTTGCTGCTCGGCATGATCGTCGCCAACAAGCCATGGCGACTGATCCCCCGGCTTTCGCGCGCCATGCTCGGGGCCTTGGCCGCCGGCGTGTTCGCGCTGGTGACCTCCGACGTCTGGCGCATCGCGGCGAGCCTGAACGCCCTGCGACTGACCGTGCTGACGGTGATCAGCGCCGGCGCTGCCATCGTGGCCCTGATCGTGGCGCATGGATTGTGGGAGCGCGCACCCGACCCCCGCGTGCGCGAGCAGGTCGCGCTCTTCAACGTCGTGACCACGATCACCGTCGCGCTCGGGATCGGATCGCTGTACCTCGCGCTGTTCGTGATCAGCCTCGCCGTCGCCGGGCTGACGATCGACGACGCCCTCTTGGCGCGGTCGATCGGCCAACCTGCCGGATTGGACGAGTACCTGCGCCTCGCCTGGCTGACGGCCTCCGTCGCGACGGTCGGAGGAGCGCTCGGCGGAACCGTCGAGTCCGACTCGGCGGTGCGCGAAGCCGCCTACGCCCACCGCGGATCCGCCGACTGACGACCAAGCCCGGGCTCGCACGCTTCCCGCACGGCCTGCGTGGCGCGAGAAGACCGGCCACCCACTCGACCTGTACGAGCTGCGCCATGCATGTGCGACGCTGCTGCTCGAACGCGGCCTGAGTCCTGCCGACGTCGCTCTGCAGCTCGGGCACCGGCCCCTTTGCAGGGCGATCCTAGGCCGGCGGGGGCGAATGGGACGTCACTGAGCCGCCGCCTCGGCCAGGACGACGGCGTGGACGCGGGGGGAGGCGTCGACCAGCGCGCCGTCGCTACTGCTCCCTGCTCAGTTGCACACCGGGCAGCGCCCGGTCGCGCACGAGCAAGCAGTAAGGATCGGCGCAGGGCCGTGTGGCCGCCAGAGCCGAAGCCAGGCCAGGGCGCCCGGATGCGATCGGTCCGAGCTCGCCAGCGAACGCGCGACGCGGCGCACGTCGCGGTCCGACCCGCTGGCGATCGAGGCGATGATCGCGACCAGTCCCCTTTCCCGCTCGCCCATGCGAGCAGGGTAGCCCGGCCTCCGGCGACAGGCGCCGGGAGCCGGGCCGTGCTCGCCTCAGACGATCTGGGGCACCTTGGCGATGCTCTGCTGGTAGAGCTCCATCATCCGGGCCACGCCCTCGTTGGTGTAGCCCTCGGTGTGACGCAGCCGATGCACGATGTTCTGCGCGTCGAGCGTGTTGCGCAGGAACTCCTCGTCCGCGCGCACGGCCGCCAGCTGCTCGGCGCTGCCATGCACCGCAACGTAGCCCTCGAGGTCACCGCCGTTGGGGTCCAGCAGCGCGACGTCGAACTTCTCGATGCGCCCCTCCTGCTGCATGCGCCCGAGGATGCCCATGGCCTCGTTGAAGATCTCGAGCCCGCGCTCCTCGCGGCCGTGAACGCTCTCGCCCCACGCGATAAACAGGACGCGGTCAGCCATCCTGACTCCTTCCGCTGGCGGCCCGGCCCGTTGCCGGGCCTGCTCGACCGACTCTCCCACCAGGCGTCGCCCGGCGCAAGGTCCGGAGCCACTCCGATACCGGGCCGCCTGCTCGGGCCGGGACGGGTAACGAGGCCTGGCTGCTCCCCTACTGGTTGCTGCCGCTTACCTAAACCAACCGCCCGCGGCGTGTGAGAAGCCGCTGTTTGCGGCAGGGTTTCGGGGCGTTTACGTTGTTCGGGATGCTGGTGTCAGAGGAGGACGTCATGAGTTCGCCGCAGAGCTTTGAGCAAGCGATCGAGGCCAGCCACCGTGCGCTGGACGAGATCACGCGGGGCAACCCCGAGCCGTTCTTCGGGCTCTACAGCCGCAGCGAGGATGCCACGCTGGCGAATCCATACGGGCCGCCGGCGCGAGGCTTCGATGAGATCGAGGCGGCCGGCCGGCGCGCCGCGGCGAACTACCACGACGGAAAGGCGGTCGGGTTCGAGACGTTCGCGAAGTTCGCCACCGCTGAGCTCGGCTACACGCTCGAGATCGAGCGCTTCGAAACCAAGGTCGCCGGCGCTGATGAGATCAGTCCGGTCGCGTTGCGGGTGACGTCGGTGTACCGTCGTGAGCAGAGCGGCTGGAGGCTGTTACACCGGCAGGCCGATCCGATAACCGCGCCTCGATCAGGCGAATCGGTCATACAGTCGTAGGCCACTCGGGAGCGATCTGGCACCAATGGATGCTGGGTGGGGCCATGTCCGCAAACCTCTCCGCTTGCCGACAGGCCGGCGCAGGCCCGCAAGAGGAGCGCTGGCCGTGCGGTGACAGCTCTTGCGCGGGTCTCGTCGCGACGCGAGAATGACGGCGCCCCGCGGCGCGTCCGGCGGGTCAATGCGATGAGGGGCCGATGATTCATCACAGCCCGCTCCCCGACGTCGAGGTCCCCGATCTCGCGCTCACTGAGTATGTCCTTGCGGGCGGCGCGGGCCAGCCGGAGAAGCCGGCGCTGATCGACGCCGTCTCTGGGCGGGTGCTGACCTACGGCGAGCTGGAACGGGCGATCGGGTCGTTGGCCGGCGGGCTGGCGGCGGCTGGGTTCGGCCCGGGGGACGTGCTGGCCCTGCTGGCCCCGAACATGCCGGAGTACGCCGTGGCGTTCCACGGGGTCGCGGTGGCCGGCGGGGCCATCACGACGATCAACCCGGCGTATACCGAGGCCGAGGTGCATCATCAGCTTGCCGACTCCGGAGCCCGGATTCTGGTGACGATCGCGCCGCTGGTGGACGCGGCTGTCCGGGCCTGTGCGGGGAGCTCAGTCGCCGAGGTGTATGTGCTCGGCGAGGCGGGAGATGTTGTCCGGCCTGGCTGGGCTGACAGGGCTCTGCCGGTCAGGCCGTTGAGCGCGCTGTACGGGCCGCCGCCCGCCGGGCAGGTCCCGGTCGAGCCGGACGATGTGGTGGCGCTGCCGTACTCGTCGGGGACAACCGGGCTGGCGAAGGGCGTCATGCTCACCCATCGGAACCTGGTGGCCAACGTGGCCCAGACGCTGGGTGCTATCCCGGCCGCGCCCGACGACCTGGTCATGGCGGTCCTGCCGTTCTTCCACATCTACGGCATGCAGTGCATGATGAACTGCGGGCTGCGCTCTGGTGGGACGGTGGTTACGCTTCCGCGGTTCGATCTGGAGCAGTTCCTGCGCGCTCACCAGGACTACCGGATCACCCGCTCGTTCGTCGCGCCGCCGATCGTGCTCGCCCTGGCCAGGCACCCGATGGTGGACGAGTTCGACCTCAGCCATCTGCGGCTGATGAACTCCGGCGCCGCGCCATTGAAGGCCGAGCTCGCCGCCGAGGCCAGCAAGCGGTTGGGTTGCGAGGTGGTCCAGGGCTACGGAATGACCGAACTGTCCCCGGTATCGCACCTGACTCCGACGGGCTGGTTCCGGCCGGGATCGGTGGGGATCACCGCGCCGAACACGCAGACCTTGATTGTCGACTCGGTGACCGGCGCCGATCTCGACACGGGTGAGGAGGGGGAGGTCTGGGTGCGCGGGCCTCAAGTGATGAAGGGATACCTGAACAACTCTCAGGCAACGGCTGCGACGCTCGACGCGGACGGTTGGCTGCACACCGGGGATCTCGGCTACATCGACGCGGATGGGCACCTGTACATCGTGGACCGGCTGAAGGAGCTCATCAAGTACAAGGGGTTCCAGGTGCCCCCGGCCGAGCTGGAGGCGGTCCTGCTCCGCCACTCCGACGTAGCCGACGCCGCGGTAATCGGCCTGCCAGATGAAGAGGCGGGCGAGGTACCGGTCGGGTACGTCGTCCTGAGGCCCGGCGCCGCCGCCTCTGCGGAGGACATCATGCGGTTCGTCGCGGGCGAGGTGGCGAACTACAAGCAGATCCGGCGGCTCGAGGTCATCGACGCGATCCCCAAGTCGGCGGCAGGCAAGATCCTGCGGCGGGAGCTCCGTGATTCCGCCGGCACCTGATCTGACTTCCTCGAGCACCCTTGCCGTCTTGCTTCGGCCCGCGCGGATAATCCCTAGGCGGCTGCTCGCCTTACACAAGCGAAAGCCAGCGGCCTCCGGATCTGGCTGCTGCCTTGGACGAGTTCCATTCGTCTCGCACGCGTGAAGGGGACTACAGCTTCGTCCGGCGAAGGCGAGCGCAGGTTGGGGGGCGCTGCGCCGGCGGGTGGGACCCGCTGGGGCGGTTCCCCACGACGGAGCGTCGCGATCGTCTTGCGGGTCTTGCGGCTCATCGAGCCCTCCGTCGCTGGCAGACAGCTGGCTGGCCCAGCGGGAGATCGTGGCGCTTCCTAGCGGCCGGGGCCCTTCGCGCCAGGCTCCTTCAGAGCCGCGGCGGCGCGCTTGAGCTTCTCGGACCGGGTGCCGCCGCCGGCGGCGATGTCTTTCAGCTCCTCGGCGTCGCCCTTGGCCGCAGCGGAGCCGCCACGCTTTTCGTACACGTCCTTCGCCTTCTTGACCAGATTGCCGAACCGCATGAGGGTCCCTCCCTTGTTTGTACCTGAGGTCAGTCTGGTCCCTCGCTGGATCCGAGTCCACTGGCGAGTCGTGCGGGACCGGATGAGTGCGCCGGCCCTCCGCCCTTCTCTTCGCACACGCTGGCCGGCCCGCGATGGGTCTCGACGCCCGCTTCCCCATTCGTGGACGCGTCGGGGTGCGTGGGCTCGGCACGACCACCGAAATAGGCTTTGTGCAGGCGCTTTCGTGGTTCTCGCACCCGCCGTCCCATTTTCGCCTCACGCGCAGAGGCGCGCGGCCAGCCCGACGAGCGTGCGGGCGACAGACGCGGTGTCCGAGAGGCTCACCCACTCGTCGCTGGCGTGGGCGCCCTCGCCACCGGGTCCGAACAGGACGGTGGGGATGCCCGCAGAGGCGATGAACGCCGAGTCGGCCCAGTAGCTCGCGCCGCCGATCCTGACCGGCGCGCGGAGAACCTCGGCGGCGACGTCGGACGCGAGCGTGACGAGGGCTTCGTCCCGGTCGATCTCGAAGGGGTCGCGCACCAGCAACGTCCGCTGGGAGGCACGCAACGCACGGTCCGCTGTGCGGGAGCGCTCCAGCAGGGACTCGACCTCGGCCGCGATCTGCTTGCCGGTCTCGCCGGGCAGCGTGCGGCGCTCCAGGCCGAGCGTGCAGCGCGCCGGGTAGCTCGACAGCTCGGCGCCGCCTTCGATGACCGACGCGTGCACGGACGCGCGGCCGAGCAGCGGGTGGGAGCGGTCGGCCAGTGCTCGGTCGAGCTGCTCGAGCGCGGTCAGGACCGACCCCATCTTGGCAATGGCGTCGACACCCAGGTGGGGCCGCGACCCGTGGGCCGAGCGGCCGGTGATCTCGATCTCGGTCCAGACGAAGCCCTTGTGCGCGACGACGAGCTCGAGCTCGGTTGGCTCGGTCACCACGGCTGCGTCCGCCGAAACGTGGCGCAGCGCCTCCTGCACCCCCAGGCTGGCGTGCTCCTCGTCGGCGACCGCCGCCACGACGACATCGCCGGCCAACCCGAGGCGGGCCGCCTCGCGGGCCGCGACCAACGCGGCGGCCACGCCGGCCTTCATGTCGTAGGCGCCGCGGCCGAAGAGGCGGTCGCCGTCGATCCGGGGCGTGTGCGGATCGGCCATGCCTTCGACGCCGACGGTGTCGAGGTGCGCGCAGAGCAGGAGCGTGCGCCCACCCCCTTTCCCTCGCGCGCGAGCGAGCACGCTCGGTCGGCCGGGCGTCGCCTCCAAGCGCTCGGCCTCGAGTCCGGCTTCCTCGGCCCACCGTTCGATGAGGTCGGCAATCTGCGTCTCGCCAGCCCCACCGTGTACGAGCGAGGGGTTCACGGAGTCGCAAGCGACGAGGGTGGAGAGCAGGGCGGTCAGGTCAGAGGTCACGACATAGAGATACTGCTCTGCGCGGTGTCCCAGGCCAACGTCGACCTCATCAAGACGATCTACGCGCGCTGGACGGCCGGCGCGTCGGCCCGGGACCTGATCGCCAAGGACCTTGCCTACGTCAACCCGTCCTACGCGGTGGAGTCCGGGACGCGTCGCGACCGGCGCACGTTGGCCCGGATCCGCGACGTCTACCCCGACTTCCACGTCGAGCCCGAGCGCTTTGTCGACGCCGGCGATGACGTGGTCGTCGTCGGCACCGCCCGCGGCACGGCGGCCAGCGGCGTCGAGGCGCAGTGGAAGCAGGGCTACGTCTGGACCGTGCGTGACGGCACGGCGGTCGTGTTCCGCTGGTTCTCGGACCCCGCCGAGGCGTTCGCCGCCGTGGGCCTCGAGCCCTGACGCGCAACCATCGGTTGCACTTCTGCTACGATGCGCAACCATCGGTTGCACATTCCCAAGGAGGTACAGACCATGCCCGCCGACCGCATCGAGCGCGAGATCCTGATCGAGGCCCCCGTCGACGTCGTCTGGGGCGTCGTGACCGAACCGGACCACATCAAGCAGTGGTTCACCGACGCCACCGAGCTCGACCTGCGCCCCGGCGGCGCCGGCACCCTGTTCTGGGACGAGAAGGCGACGTGCGCCGAGTCGGCGACCGCGCACTTGCGCGTCGAAGCCGTCGAGCCGCCGCATCGGTTCGCGTTCCGCTGGGACTTCCCGCAGGACGCCGAGCCGGGCCCCGACAACTCGCTGCTGGTGGAGTTCACCCTCGTCGCCGAGGGCGACAGCACGCGGCTGCGCCTGGTCGAGAGCGGGTTCGACGTCCTCGACCGCCCGGCCGACACCAAGGCCCGGTACATCGACGACCACGAGCACGGCTGGGACCTCCACCTGGCCCGCCTGCGCGAGTACGCGCCCCGGCAGACGAGGGCCTCGGCCGCGCGATGACCCGCGCGGGCGGGGAGGACGAAGAGCTGTGGGCGGCGGTGGCCGAGCCGTCGCGCCGCCGCGTGCTCGACGTCCTCCTCGCTCGCGGTGAGGCCACCTCGACCGCGCTGGCGGCCGAGCTGCCGCTGACCCGCCAGGCCGTGGCCAAGCACCTGGCCGTGCTCGACCGCGCGGGCCTGGTCGAGGGTCGGCGGCAGGGCCGTGAGGTCCGCTACGTGGTGCAACCCGATCGCCTGGCCGCGGCGGTGCAGGCCATGGCCGGGGTCGCGGCGCAGTGGGACCGGCGCCTGGTGACGATCAAGCGCATCGCGGAGGACCTGCACCGCGACGCGTCGGCCTGAGTCGCGCATCGGACACAGCGACGCGCACGACGCCGACAGTCGTGCGCGGCCGCGGGCGCGACGATCGCGCCATGACCACACGCATCGCACGCATCACCACCGCACTGGCGGCTGCCGCCGCGCTCGCGACCGCGCTCGCGCCCGGCGTCGCCGCCGCCAAGCCCGCCCACGTCGGCGCGAGCACGAAGACCGGCATCCACAAGGCCGCCCCCACGAGGACGACCGCCCGCACGACGGTCAACACGCGCCTCGGGCCGATCTCCACCACGACGAACGTCCACGTGGAGGCCGGGCCGACCGGCGACGGGCCCGCCGACGAGGACGTCTGCAACTCGTTCGCGGCCAACATCAACCAGCAGCTCGCGAACCTGCAGTTGGACATGGACTACGGCGACGCCGACGGCGCCGTCAGCCAGGTCGAGGCCATCGACAACCTGACCAACATGGCCACGGACGCCGGCTGCTTCATCGTCGACGACTGAGCCGGCGGTCACCCGGGCGCGGCGGCCTCGAGCATCTCCCGCAGCCGCCGCTCCGGCAGCGCGAAGGGGAGCACGAGGTCCACCGCGTCGGCGCCGGCCTCCAGCCAGGCGCCGACCGCGCCGGCAGCCTCGTCGTAGGTCCCCATGATCGTGACGTCGCGCGCCAGCGCCTCGGCCTCGGCGGGCAGGCGCGGCGCGCCGCCGTCGGCGTTGGCCGCAAGCAGCGCGTCGACCTCGCGGGCGTAGCCGAACGCGTCGCGCAGCATGCGCGGGTACAGCGGCCCCATGCGCACGAGATAGGCCAGCAGCCAGCCGGCGGCGACCTGCCGGCTCGCCTCCTCGTCCGGGCCGAGCGCGAGCGGCACGCTGGCTGCGAGCTTGGCGGGAACGGCCCGTTCGGCCCGTGCCTGGCCCTCGGCGAGCAGCGACCGGCCGTCGTCCAGGCGCGACCGGGCCCACAGGAAGGGCAGCCACTCGTCGGCGAGCTCGCCCGCCAGCCGCACGGACGCGGGCGCCAGAGCCGCGAGCTGGATCGGGATCGGGTGCTCGGGAAGGGCGCCCAGCCGCAGCGGCCGCACGTCGTCGCGCGGGTCCGGCATGCGCCCTCCCTCGAGCAACGTCCGGACGGCGCTCAGCGTGCTGCGCATCCGCTCCACCGGCCGCTGCCAGGTCAGGCCGTGCAGGCCCTCGACCAGCGGCGGGCTGCTCGCGCCGAGGCCGAGGACGAACCGGCCTCGCGCGACGCGCTGCAGGCCGGCCGCGGCCATGGCGATCGTCGCCGGCGTGCGGCTCCACACCGAGAGGACCGTGGTGGCGAGGCCGATACGCGTCGTCGCCCCGGCGATCTGCGTGAGCACTACGACCGCGTCCTGCGTCCAGCCCTCGGCGGTGCCGAAGCGCGCGTAGCCGCGCTCCTCGGCGAGCATCGCCAGCCGAATCGTCGCGTCCGCGTCGGTGGCGAACGGCGTCACGCCTGCGCCGACGCGCGCGCCGTTACCCGGGTCATCCGTGCTGGCGTCGGTGGACAGGGCAGGGTCTCCGGCTTCGTACTGTGGGGTGAGGATCCCACAGGAGAGAGGAACAGCATGAAACGACGGAAGCTTGGGTCCCTGGACGTGTCCGAGATCGGGCTCGGGTGCATGGGCATGTCGGCCTTCTACGGGTCGACCGACGAGGACGAGTCGATCGCCACCATCCACCGCGCGTACGAGCTCGGCATCACGTTCCTCGACACGGCCCAGCTCTACGGACCGATGACGAACGAGGGGCTGCTCGGCCGCGCCGTCGCCGGCCATCGCGAGGACTACGAGATCGCCACCAAGTTCGCGCGCCGCATCGAGCCGACGACCGTGCCCGGGGACGTCTCGACCCTGGGGCCGCTGGACGGCTCGCCCGAGCACGTCCGCACGTCGATCGACGGCACGCTGCAGCGCCTCGGGACCGACTACGTCGACCTCTACTACCAGCATCGCGTCGATCCGAACGTCCCCATCGAGGAGACCGTGGGCGCGATGGCCGATCTGGTGCAGCAGGGCAAGGTCCGGTTCCTCGGGCTCAGCGAGGCGGCGCCGGACACGATCAGGCGCGCCCACGCGGTCCATCCGATCACGGCCGTGCAGACCGAGTTCTCGCTGTGGTCGCGCGACGTCGAGGCCGAGATCCTGCCCACCTGCCGTGAGCTCGGCATCGGCTTCGTCGCCTACTCGCCGCTCGGGCGCGGCTTCCTGTCCGGCCGCTTCACGCATCCGGACGAGCTCGACGAGGGCGACTTCCGGCGGACCGGCCCGCGCTTCACCGGCGACAACCTGAAGGCCAACCAGCGCCTCGTGGCCAAGGTGGGCGAGATCGCCGAGGAGAAGGGCGTCACGCCGGCGCAGCTGGCGATCGCCTGGGTGCTGGCGCAGGGCGAGGACATCGTCCCCATTCCCGGCACCAAGCGCCGCCGCTACCTCGAGGACAATGCCGGCGCCGCCGACGTCGACCTCACCGAGGACGACCTCGAGCGGATCGAGGCCGAGCTGCCCGACGTCGCGGGCGACCGCTACGACGAGGCGGGGATGGCCTCGGTCAACCTCTGACGCGAAAGCGGGAGGGCCCCGGCGCCGGGGCCCTCCCGTGGTGCAGCCTCCGAACCCGGCTCGGCTAGCGGATCGTGAACGTCGAGACGAAGCCGCGGGCGTTCGTGGCCTCGACGGGCATCTTGAACACCTTGGCCGGCGTCCCAGCGGCCTTGCCGCGCACGATCAGCGGCCAGAAGTCGTCAGCGACGCCGTCCTGGCGCAGCGTGCCCGCGTGGGACAACGTCCCGGTCGGGTACACCGAGGAGTTGGCGGAGTACACGTCGCCGGTGCCCTGCTGGGTGCCGACGACGGCGTTGACGCCGTAGAGCCCGGAGATCCACTGGCACGATGCGGGGTAGCCGGATCGACGCACCGAGCCGCGCAGGCACTCAATGCGGTTGTGGACCTGGAGCAGCACCGGACCCTTGGACCCGTCGACCGTGCGCTGGTTGAGCAGCGCGGTCTGGTTGTAGGGCGCGGGGATGCTGACCGACGTGGTCACGGCGATGCGGTCGGCGCTCGCGGTCGACGCAAACGCGCCCACGACGGCGACGACGGCGATGACGGAGGCGGTGATGCGGCGGAAGGAAGTTCTCATGGGTGCAACCCTCTCCGCACAGGGGCCCGCCGTCTGTCACCTTCGCGACACTCCCAGCGTGCAGTTCGTCACGAAGCGCCGCCGAACAGCGCGCGGGCGCGGTCGGCGACCACCACGGGCAGCTCCTCGGCGATGAAGTGCCCGGAGTCGGGCCGCAGCTCGAGCCGGAGGTCGTCGGCCCAAGCGGTAAATCCGCGCAGCAGGCGGTACTCGACGGCCGGGTCATGGGTGCCGTGGAGCAGGAGCGTGGGCACGGTGAGCCGGCGGCCGCGCCGGGCGCCGGCCAGGTAAGGCGCGAGCTCGCGCGCGAGGAAGGTGCGGTACAGCGCCACCGAAGCCGCGGTGCGCGCGGGCTCGCGTACCACTTCCACGAACGACGCGACGTCCTCGGGTCGCCATACGTCGGGTTGCACCCGCGCGGTGGTGAGCACGCGCTGCACGAAGTCCGTGCGGCGGATGAGCGCGCGGCCGAGCCCCGGCGTGGCCAGCGCCGCCTGGTACCAGAGGCGCGCGAGCGCGAAGGCGACGCGGGGCGACGGCGGCGGGGCCACCGGCGGGTACATGTTCAGCGCCAGGTACCGGCGGATGCGCCGCGGGTGGTCGAGCGCGAGCAGGAAGCCGGCCCACGCGCCCCAGTCGTGGGCCACGAGGTCGACCGACTCGAGCTCGAGCGCATCCAGTAGGGCGGCGAGGTCGTCCGCCAGCCGCTGCTTGTCGTAGCGCCCCGGCGGGGCGTCGCTCCACCCGAAGCCACGCAGGTCGGGGCAGAGCACGCGCCGCTCGCCGCTGAGCAGCGGGATGACCTTGCGCCACGCGTACCAGTGCTGGGGCCAGCCGTGCACGAGCAGCACAGGCGGCCCTTCGCCGGCCTCGGCCACGTGCATGCGGAAGCCGTCGACGGCGACGTCGCGGTGGCGCACGCCGTCCAGGTGCGGCATGGGCGCGGAGCTCGGCGTCGTCACCGGCGCGGCCTCCGCCCCCGTGCCGTGCGCCGGGCGCGCCGGTAGGCGGCGTCGCGACGGCCGGCGTCGCGCAGCTCGGCCAGGGCCCGCGTCGGGGCGACGCGGCGCCGCGCCACGGCGCAAGCGGTCGCGCGCAGGACCGCGTTGCGGCCCAGCGCGCGGCCGGGCCGGAGGCGCTGAAGCGACGGGCCCCAGAAGCGCTCGGCCGCATCGCGCCGAGCAAGCGTCTGCCGCTGGGCCTCGAGCAGGATGTGCGGCGGCGGGCCGGCCGCGCCGAACCCGTGCGCCCAGGTGTGACGCTCGAGCGCGTCGTCGTCGCGCTGCGCCCACCAGTGGTACAGGCGCGCGTCCAGGTCGCCGGCGCCCAAGCCCGCGACGATGGCCTCGGACAGGCGCTCGGCCTGCCGCAGCGCGTCGGCGATGCCCTGGCCGGGGGCAGGGTCCTTGAAGTGGCCGGCGTCGCCGAGCAGCACCCAGCCCGGGCCGGTGGCGTCACGCAGGAAGGTGTCGACCGAGCGCAGGCCGCGCGGGCGTCCGACGCGCCGGCCCTCCGCCACCCGCTCGCCCACCCAGTGCAGCCCGGCGACCTCGCGCTCCCAGTTCGCCTCCATGGCGTCCATGAAGCGCTGGTACTCGGCCGCCGGCGGCATGACGCAGGCCAGGTACAGGCCGTCGTCGGCCGGGATCCCGAAGCCGTAGAGGCGCTCGTCGCGCACGATCTCGACCAGCGGCGGGTCGTCGACGGCAACGTCCGCGTAGTAGGCGAAGTAGCCGAAGCGCTCGGTGGGGAGCACGGCGTAGGCGCGTGCGCCCACCGCCCGCGCCACCGTCGAGTTGCGCCCGTCGGCGCCGACCACGACCCTTGCGTGCACGGTGCGCTCGGTCCCGTCGCGCGAGCGCAGGCGCGCGCCGGCGACGCGGTCGCCCTCACGCACAAGCTCGCGCACGGCGAAGCCATCGAGCATGGTCGCCTCCGCGTCTGCCGCGGCGTCGTGCAGGATCGCGTCGAGGGCGACGCGGCGCACGCACAGCATCGCCGGCAGGCCCGGGGCGGGCACCGGCATGGGCACCTCGGCCTCCAGAACGTCGCCGGCGGTGGCGAAGCGCACGCGCCCGCGCGTGACCGGTGGCGCGCCCGTGGCCAGGACGCGCTCGAGCGCGCCCAGCCGCCGCAGCGACGCGATGGCGCCGCCCTGGAAGACGTGGGTGGAGAGCGTGTCGCTCGGGAAGCTGGCGCGGTCGGCGAGCACCACCCGCACGCCCGCGCGCGCTAGCCAGGTCGCCAGCGGCGCGCCCGCGCAACGCCCACCGACCACGAGGACGTCGGCCCGCTCGGTCATGCGTAGAGCCCGTCGGTCAGCAGCGCCGTGCAGCCGTCGACCCAGCGGCCCACCGACCGGTCCGAGAACAAGCTGTCGCCCAGGTGGCGCTCGACCTGCGGGCGCAACAGCATCGGGCCGAGCTCCAGGAACAGGAGGAGGAGCGCGCGCGCCTCCGGATCGTCGGTAGGACGGACGACCCCGCCTCGCTCGAGCTCGTCGAGCTCGGCGCGGGTGGTGGCGACCATGCGGTCGAACAGGCCCGCGGCCGCGTCGCCTCCCTCGCCCAGGACGCGGGCGACGTAGTCGCTGGCGGCCGGGTGCGCGCGCCCGACGGCGGCGAAGCGCTGGAAGCGCTCCGTGGGCTGAGCCGCGCCGGTGACGGCGTCGGCGACGATGGCGACGAGCCACGCGTCGACCGCCTCGCGCAGGCCCTCCTTGGAGCCGTAGTGGTGGAAGAGCAGCGCGGGGGAGACGCCCGCCGCAGCGGCCACGTCGCGCACCGACGTGCCCGCGTAGCCGCGCTCGGCGAAGAGCCGTAGCGCCGCCTCGCGGAGCGCGGCGCGGGCGGTGAGGTCTTCACTGGTCGCTGATCGCACGATCAGCATCCTAATCAATTGATCAGGGAATGGGCATGAGGTGCCGCAAGTGCTGCGCGGCGCGCGTGACCGGGTTGATCTCGAGGCGGCCGTCGCGCAGCGCCACGGTCGCCGGCGGGCCGTGGCGGGTGCCGAAGACCTTGAACGCGACCTTGTCGAGCTCGCGGGCGACCGCGAAGGGCAGGCCGCCGGGCAGGTGCAGGTCGCGCACGGCGCAGGGCTCGGCGTCGGCGCCGCTGGCGTCGAGGATCGCGTTGACGGCGCGGCGGGCGGCCTCGTTGGCCCCCTCCATGGTGGCGAGGTCGGTGTTCGTGCGCACGTAGTCGCTGGCCAGGAACAGGTTCTCGACCTCGGGCAGGTCCGCCGACGGCCGGTTGGCCCACGAGCCGGCCGTGTTGACCAGCAGTGGCTCGAGGTTCGTCGCGTCCGTCGGGTTGGGCGGGAGGATGTCGGGGTCCAGGAACGAGGCCGCGCGGTTGGCGTCGCTCAGGACCTCGTCGCCGTTGTTCAGCGCGGCCTTGAGCTGGTCCCAGACCTCGGCCGTGATCTCGTCCTTGCTGCACTGGCGGGCGATCTTGCCGGCGGCGGAGAAGCGGCCCGGCGTCTCCCAGTCGGACACGTCGACCGAGAGGATCCCGTCCACGTCCCCGAAACCCATGCCGTGGAGGTCGAACCCGGGCCAGAACTGGCGCTGCGAGATCGAGGTCAGCGCCCAGGCCGAGTCGATGTAGATCGTGTGGCCGTGGATGAGCGGCACGTCGCGCCGCAGGTAGAACATGATCCCGTTCATCCAGCGCACGGTCAGCTCGTCCAGGCGCTGCAGCGCCGGGCTCGCGCGCTTGAGCGCGTTCATGGCGATGCGCTCGCGCAGGACCTCGACCGGCACCGCGGCCACGTAGTAGTCGGCGCGGTCCTCCCAGCTCGAGCCGACCGGCTCCCCGAGGGCGTCGACGCGCTGCCCGGAGACACGGGTCACGCGCCCGCTCCGGCTTGCGATGGCGTCCACGCGGCAGCCGAAGCGGTAGTCGACCCCGAGGCGCTGCAGCTCCTCCAGCCACGGATCGATCCAGACGTCGTTGGTGGGGCCGCAGAGCACCCGGTCGGCCTGGCCGCCGGGCTTGGCCAGGTCCTGCAGCAGCTGGAGCAGGATGGAGCCGCCGGTGCGCGCGCTCATCTCGCGGGCCCGCGCGGCCACGAGCGAGCGCGTCAGGCCGTCGCAGAGGAACTTCTGGAACGCGACCGAGCGGCGCTCGGCGTCGGCGAACTCCCACCAGCTCTCGTTCTCGTACTGGTCGAAGCACCGCGCCGGGCAGGCCGAGAGCAGGTCGTTGAGCAGCCCCACGAAGTGCACCTGGTCCTCGAGCGGGATGCCCAGGTGGGTGGCGACGTCGAGGCCGAAGCGCAGCGTGGCCTCCCAGTCGCTGACGCTGAGCGGGAAGTGCGCCGGCCCGATGATCTCGTTGCGGCGGTCCTCGCGCGCGACCTCGAGCTGGGTCGAGGTGACGAGGTTGTCCAGCACCCCGTTGAGCCGCCCGGGGTAGGGGATGCGGCGCATCGTGTCGGGCAGGTGCTGGTAGAAGCCGGGGAAGAAGCGGAAGCCGTGCTCGCCGGGGAGCGCGCGACGCCCGCCCGTGCCGGGGATGGCGTCGACGCTGCGGGCCTTGCCGCCCGCGACCGCCCGCTGCTCGTAGACCACGACCTCGAACCCTCGCTCGGCGAGCTCGTGCGCGGCGCTCATGCCCGCCACGCCGCCGCCGAGGACGATGACCTTCATCGGTGCACGGCGGCCAGCAGGCCGGCGTAGGACCGGACCAGGGCCGCGCGCTCCTGGGTGATGAGCGGGCTGCTCAGGTCACAGCCCTCGTCGACCCAGCGGTCGCTGACGTCCATGGCGTCGGCCCGCTCGCGCGCGGCCGGGAGCACTGCCGCACGCTCCACGCCGTAGGTGTGGGCGTAGAGCGCAGCGAGGGCCTCGGTGAGCGGGTCGGCGCTGCCGTCGACCTCCTCGCGCTGGTGGATGCGGTGCACGCGCCACCACTCGACCTCGAGCTCGGAGGCCTTGTCGACGTCGACCGGCTCGCCGTAGCGCCGGCGCAGCAGCGCATAGAACTTGCGCATGCAGCGGCGGCAGGCCTCGGGGTCGTTGTCCGGGTAGGGCGCCCAGAGCTGGTTGGCGCGCAGCACCAGCCAGGCGCCGTAGAGCGTCGCGGGCCAGTTCAGGCGGAAGGTGTGGCGGACGAGCCGGATGGCGGCGATCAGGAACGGCACCCACTCGCGGCGGTAATAGGTGACCCAGGTCCGGCACTCGAGCGTGCCCACGAGGCGGGGGTCGAAGTCCCGCACGGGCTAGTCGCGCGCGGTCTGGCCCAGTGCTCGCGCTCGCGCGGCCGCCGCGCGCTCGGCGTGGTCCTGCGCCGTGCCGACCCGGTCGTCCTCGGGCGCCATGCCCAGGTTGATGCGCACGAGGTGCGACGCGCCCCGCGAGGCGGCCTCGGCCAGGCACGCCGCCACCACCGCGTCGGCCCGCACCTCCGGGTTGGCGCCGACGGCGAGCATGGCCGCCAGCTCCGCCGCGTCGGCCGAGACCTCGGCGATCGACAACGGCGTATAGGCGGCCAGGGCCAGGTCGGAGCCCAGCCGGGCGTCGCGCAGGGCGTCGTCGGGGGCTTCGCGGCCGAGCGACAGCCTCGCTTCTTCGTAGGCGTTGGCGTTGGCGTCGGCGAGCAGGACCAGGCGCTCGCGCAGCTCCAGCGCCTTGGCGGCGCCACGGTCCGCGTCGCCGGCCGCCTCGGTCGACATCCGGGCGACGCACTCCGCGATGGCCGCCGCCAGCGCGGCGGTCACCGCGGCCACCGAGCCGGCGCCCGGTGCCAGGTCGCGCGCCGCGACGTCGTCGAGCAGGTCGGCCGTCTGCCGTGCCAGCTTCCCATCGTCCATCGCGGGGCGAGCATCGCACATGCGACCATCTTCCGGGCAATGACTTCGGTCGCCGCGCCGAGCCGGCCGCTCACCGAGCTCTCCGCCACCGCGCTGGCCGGCGCGATCCGCGCCGGCCACGTCAGCGCGCGCGCCGTTGTCGAAGCCCACATCGAGCGCCTGCGCACCGTGGGGCCGCGGGTCAATGCGATCGCCGCCGACCGCTTCGCCGCGGCGCTCGCGGACGCCGACGCCGCCGACGCCCGCATCGCGCAGGCCGACGACCCCGGCGCCCTGCCGCCGCTGCTGGGCGTGCCCTGCACGATCAAGGAGTCGATCGCGCTGCGCGGCATGCCCAACTGCGCCGGGCTGCTGAGCCGCCGCGAGCACCGCGCGACCGAGACCGCGCCCGCGGCGGCGCGCCTGCTGGCCGCCGGCGCCATCCCGCTCGGGGTCACGAACACCTCCGAGCTGACCATGTGGATCGAGTCGGCCAACTACGTCTACGGCCGCACGCGCAACGCCTACGACCCCGCGCGCGTGGCCGGCGGGTCGTCCGGCGGCGAGGGCGCCGCGATCGGCAGCGGCGGCTCGCCGATCGGCTTGGGCAGCGACATCGGCGGCTCGATCCGGCTGCCGGCCTTCTTCAACGGGATCTTCGCCCACAAGCCCACCCCCGGCCTCGTGCCCAACACCGGCCAGTTCCCGAACGCCGCGGGCGACGCCGAGCGCCTGCTCTCGATTGGGCCGCTCGCCCGCCGGGCCGGGGACCTCATGCCGGTGCTGCGCGCCATCGCGGGCCCGGACGGGATCGACGCGCGCACCCGAGCGGTGGCGCTCGACGACCCGGCCGACGTCGCGCTCGACGGGCTCGAGGTGGTGCTGGCCGAGAAGACGAGCGTGATCCCGGCCAGCCGCGAGCTGCGCGACGCCCGCGAGCAGGCTGCGGGCGCCCTTGCCGCATCCGGGGCGCGGATTCGCCGCGTGGAGCTGCCACACGTGCGCCGCGCCCTCGAGCTCTACCTGACGACGCTGCAGGAGGGCGCCGGCACGACCACCCGTGCCCTGATCGAGGACGAGGCCGAGGCGGCCGCGCGGCTGTCGCTGCACCGGCTCGGCTATGGCGCGGTGCGGCGACGCGGGCCGCACACGGTGCCGCTGGTGATCCTGCTCGGGGCCGAGGCGCTGTTCGCGCGCGTGCCCGACCGCCGCTCGCGGCGGGCGCTTGCCGCCGGCCGCGCGCTCGCAGGCGAGGTGATCGACGCGATCGGCGACGGGATCCTGCTGCACCCGCCGCACGGGCGGGTCGCGCCCCGCCACGGCCAGACCGTGGGGCGTCCATGGGTGGTCGCGCCGACGGCGGTGTTCAACCTCGTCGGCGTGCCGGTGACCCAAGTGCCCCTCGGGCTCAATCCCGAGGGGCTGCCGTTGGGCGTTCAGGTTGCTGCGGCGCCCGACCGCGACCACGTCGCCATTGCGACCGCGCTTGCGCTCGAGCGCGCGTTTGGCGGCTGGGTGCCGCCCAAGCTCTAGATGCGCCAGATGTCCACGAAGGTCTCCTTTCCTGTCCTGGGGTCTGGCTAGGCGTCCGGGCGCTCGGCCAGGTAGACGAGCTTCGGCTGCTCGTCGTCGCTGGGCGTCCGGTCGAGGGCGCCGCCGGGCAGCAGCCCGCGCACCGCGCGGAGCCGCAGCCCCGCGGCGGCGATCGCCTCCCGCACGGGGTCGGGGGCGTGGTGGCGCTGGCGGTGGACGCTGGTCAGGCGATCGAAGGCGCCATCCCGGCGACGGTCGAAGACCTCGAGCGTGGCGCCGCACACCGATCCCGCCGCCACGTCGGCGTCCGTCTGGCCCCGCCAGCAGAAGAGCGTCTCGCCCGCATCGACCACGAAGTCGCTGCTGAACCCGTTCCGGTAGGTACCGATGGTGTTCGTGTCGAACACCAGTTGACCCCCCGGGCGAAGCCGACAAGCCATACTGCGTAGCGCCCGGCGCAGGTCAGCCTCGGAGAGGAGGTAGTTGACCGAGTCGTCCAGGCACGTGATCAGGTCGAAGGCACCGACGTCGGGCAGCGACCGCATGTCGGCCACGAAGACACGGCTGGCGTCGCCGACCCGTTCCCGCGCGCGCCGCGTCATCTCGGGCGAGATGTCGCAGGCGCTGACGTCGTACCCGAGACCGGCCAAGGGCTCGGTGCTCTTGCCGGTGCCGCAGGCGACGTCGAGAGCGCGGTCGCCGATCAGCCCGTGATCGCGCGCGAGGCCGTGCAGCGAGGCGACCAGCGCCTCGTGCGCATAGCCGTCCGTGAAGCGGTCGTAGAAGGGCGCGAGGACGTCATACGCGCTCCGTGCGTCGGTTTCCATGCCCCGTAGGACCCTGCAACCGTTCGAAACCGTTTCATCAAACGCCAGACTTCGAGTAATGCAACGAGGCGCCAAGGATTGGCATGCCGCACGCAGGCGCTGCATCCGTGAGGCCCGCCGCGTGCTTCATCACCGCGAGGACGCCGAGGAGGCCGCGCAGGAGGCGCTGCTGCGTGCGTGGCGTGCCACCGACGCAGGCGCGACCGTCGACCGGGCCGATGCCTGGCTGACCACGATCGCGCGCAACGAGGCCTATCGGCTCATCGACCGGCGCCGGCGGAACGCCGAGCACGAGCGCGTCGGCGCCGTGGCGACGGTCACCGAGGACGGGATCCCGTCGCTGATCGACGAGATCGCCTGCCAGCAGACGCTCGACGAACTCACTCTTACCGAAAAAGAGGCCCTGGTTCTGCGATATTTTGCGGACTTGACGCAGGCTGAGGTTGCCCGCCGACTCGACATCCCCGAGGGGACGGTCAAGATTCGGTTGCACCGCGGCCGGAAACATTTTCGCCGACTGATGGAGGGGTCGTAATAGACCAACGGGCCGAACTCACCGATCCGCGCCTCATCCGGGCGCTTGCCCATCCGATGCGCACGCGCATCCTGGGAATGCTGGACGAGCGGGTCGCGAGCCCGCGCCAACTCTCCGACGAGCTGGACGCTCCGTTGCAGAACGTCAGCTACCACGTCCGGGAGCTCGCGAAGCTCGGGCTGATCAAGCTCGTCCGAACTACTCAACGACGCGGCGCGATCGAGCATCATTACCGCGCTGTCGCCGCTCCCCACGTCTCCGACAAGGCGTGGAGCGAGCTCCCCCCGATCGTGCGCCAGCGCATGACCGCGGCGGGGCTCTCGGAGATCTTCAAGCAGGTCGACGACGCGGCCGCAGGCGGTGGCTTCGTGGCCGACGACGCCCACCTCAGCCGCACCCAGCTCGTCCTCGACGAGAAGGGCCGTGAGGAGCTGACCAAGGAGCTGGAGGCCATGGTGGGACGCGTCGACCGCATTCAGGGCCAGGCCCGCGAGCGGCTCGGCAACGACCATGCCTCCGAGGAGCGGATGACGCTGGTCATGCTGCGCTTCGACGACGTGGCCGTGCCCAAGGAAAACAAGCCGAAGGCCCGGCGCCGCGTGCGGTCGACGCAGCCGCGCAGGCGCGCCGCCGCTCGCTAGCCCCGGTTTCCCAGTTCCCGCAGGAAAAGCGCCTCCGCGAGCGCCATATGCTCGATCTCGGAGGGGTCGACGCTCTCGTTGGGCGCATGGATGAGGCAGCGCGGCTCCTCGACGCCGTACATGAGGATCTCCGCCTCGGGCATGGCGTTCTGGAGCAGCGTGCACAGCGGGATCGAGCCGCCCTGCCCGGCGGTGCGGGCGGGCTTGCCGTAGGCCTCGCTCAGGGCGTGCAGCATGGCCGCGAAGGCGGCGCCGTCGCTGCGCGCGCGGAACGGCGACGCGCCCTGGCCCGGCGTGATCTCCACCTGCACGTGCCACGGGGCCACGGCCTCGAGGTGCGCTGTGAGCGCCCGTAGGGCCGCCTCCTCGTCCTCGCCGGGCGGCACGCGCAGGCTGACCGCCGCGCGCGCCTCGGGCTGCACGGCAGCCGTCGCGCCCACGACGGGCGGGCAGTCGATACCGAGCACGTTGACCGAGTAACGGCTCCAGAGCATGTCGGCGACCGCACCGTCGCCGATCACGTCGACGCCGTCGAGCACGGTGGCGTCCGCGCGGTACTGGTCGGCGGGGTAGGCCACGCCGTCCCAGGTCATGTCGTTGGCCAGGCCGCGCACGCGCGTCGTGCCGGCGTCGTCGTGCAGGGTGGCGAGCATGCGGATCAGGGCCATGAGCGCGTCGGGCGCGGCGCCACCGAACATGCCCGAGTGCATGGCGCTGCGCAGCGAGCGCACCGTCACGATGACGTTCGCGATCCCGCGCAGGGTGGTCGTCAGGGTGGGCTCGCCGGTCGCGAAGTTCCCGCCGTCGGCGACGGCGATGACGTCGGCGAGCAGGAGGTCGCGGTGCTCGGCCACCACGGCGTCCAGGCCGGCCGAGCCCTGCTCCTCGGCGCCTTCGGCGATGAGCTTGAGGTTGACCGGGAACGAGCCGCCCCCGAGCGCGCGCAGCGCAAGAAGATGCGTGACGAGCCCGCCCTTGTCGTCGGCGGCGCCGCGGCCGTACCAGCGGCCGTCGTCGCGCGGCGTCAGCGCGAACGGCGGCGTCTCCCAGGCGTCCTCGCCCAGCGGCGGCTGCACGTCGTAGTGGCAGTACAGGAGCACCGTGGGCGTGCCCGCGGGGCCCGCGGCGGAGCCGAACACGGCGGGGTAGCCGTCGGGGGACTCGAGCTCGCGGATGCCTTCCAGGCCGGCGTCGTCGAACAACTCGGCGGTCAGCTGCGCGGCCTTCAGGCACTCCTCGCGCGGATACTGGCGCTCGTCGGCCACGGACGGGATGGCCACGAGGCGGGCGAGGTCCTCCTGCGTGCGGGGCATGAGGCCCTTGACGTCGTCGGCGAGGCTCATGCCCGGGTGTATAGCGATTCTTAGCTTGTTCCTACGCGCGGCCGCCAGGCTCGGGAATCATGCAACGCAAGACCCTCGTTCGCGCGGGCCTCGTCGCCGGTGCCTGCGCCCTGGTCGGCGCCGCCGGCGGCATCGCTGGCTCCGCCGCGGCCCCCAGCCAGAGCACGCAGACGACGACCAACGGCGGCAAGCAGGAGCGCGGCCGCCACTGGGGCGGGCACCCCGGCTTCATGGGCGGCGGCCCGGTGGTCCACGGCGAGGTCGTCGTGCCCAACCAGGCCGGCAACGGGTTCGAGACCGTGACCCTGGACAGCGGCACGGTCAAGTCGGTCTCGGGCGACCAGCTCACGATCACCGAGGGCACGAAGTCCGCGACCTACAAGGACGCCACCGTCACGATCCCCTCGGGCGCGAAGGTGATGCGCAACTTCGCCGCTGCCCAGCTCTCCGACCTCCAGGCCGGGGATCGGGTGCACGTCAGCGCCTCGCCGGAGCAGACCAGCGTCTTCGCCGTCGACGCCAACCACGACGGCCCGCCCCCGGGCATGCGGGGGCCCCACGGCCCAGGCGGCCCGCCGCCGTACGGCGCACCGCCCGGCCCCTAAGGGGCGCGCAAGGCCGGGGTCAAGTCTTTCCTTGCCACACCGGATCCTGGTATGGCAAAGAAAGACTTGACCCCTTCTGGCGCGAGAATGGTCCGATGAGGATCCTGGTCGTCGACGACGAGCGCCCCCTGCGGGACGTGCTGCGGCGGGCGCTGATGCTGGCCGGCTACGACGTGCGGCTGGCCGAGGACGGCCTCGAGGGCCTGGCCGAGGTCAACGGCAGCGCGCCCGACGCGGTCGTGCTCGACATCGGCATGCCGGGCATCGACGGGCTCGAGGTCTGCCGCCGCCTGCGCGCGCAGGGCAACCGCGTGCCGATCCTCATGCTCACGGCACGCGACGCCGTGGCCGACCGCATCGACGGGCTCGACGCCGGCGCCGACGACTACCTGGTCAAGCCGTTCGACGTCGACGAGCTCAAGGCGCGGCTGCGCGCGCTCGTGCGCCGCGCCACCGGCGAAGGCGATCCCGACGCGCTGTCGTTCGGCGAGCTGCGGCTCGACCGCGGGCGCCACGGGGTGCAGGTCGACGGCGAGCTCGTCGAGCTCACGCGGACCGAGTTCCAGCTGCTCGAGCTGCTCATGCTCAACCCCAACCGGGTGCTGCCCCACAGCCTCATCTACGACCGCGTATGGGGCTACGACTTCGGCCCGGCCTCCAACGCGCTGCGGGTCTACATCGGGTATTTGCGGCGCAAGCTCGAGGACGCCGGGGCGCGCCCGCTCATCCACACCGTGCGCGGGGTCGGGTACATCCTGCGCGAGCCATGAGTCTCAAGACCCGCATGGCCATGGTCGCCGGGCTGGCCGTTGCGCTGGCCGTGGTCATCGTGGCCGTGGCCAGCTACGAGGGCACGAAGTCCTCGCTGCTGGACTCGGTCGACCAGGCGCTGGCCGAGCAGGCCAAGCCGTTCACCGAGCGCGGCGATCACGTCGGGCCGCCCGAGGGCCGCGGGGCGCCCCCGGGGTTCGCGGCCGGCCAAGGAGCCCCGCCGCCGCGCTTCGGCGAGCCCGCGGGCAACGTGCAGATCATCGCGCCCGGCGGGCAGGTGATCCGCCCGCCGGACGAGGCCGCCGGGCCGCCCGTCGACGCCGAGGCGCGCCAGATCGCCGCCTCCGGGGTGGGCCGCGCCTACAGCGACGCGACGGTCTCGGGGACGCACGTTCGCGTGCTCACCCAGGGGATCGGGCCGCGCGGCGCGGTGCAGGTCGCCCGCTCGCTGGAGGAGGTCGACAGCGTGCTCAGCGACCAGCTCCTGCTGCTGGTCCTGGTCGGCGCGGGCGGCATCCTGCTCGCCGCGGTGCTGAGCATCGTCGTGGCCCGCACGGCGCTGCGCCCGATCGCGCTGTTCACGCGCCAGACCGAGTCGCTGACCGCGCACCCGGACCCGTCGCAGCGGCTGGAGGTCTCCGGCCGCGACGAGATAGCCCGCCTGGCCCAGAGCTTCAACACGACGCTGGACGCGCTCGAGCAGTCCGTCGAGGCCCAGCGCAACCTGGTCGCCGACGCCAGCCACGAGCTGCGCACGCCGATCGCCACCCTGCGGGCCAACATCCAGCTTCTGCGCGACGCTGACCGGCTGTCGCCGGAGGAGCAGCGCAGCCTGCGCGACGACATCATCACCGAGCTCGACGAGCTCACCGCGCTGGTCGCCGACGTGGTCGAGCTCGCGCGCGGGACCAAGCCGACGGGCGAGCCCGACGACGTGCGCCTGGACGCCATCGTCGGCGACGTGGTGCAGCGCACCCGGCGGCGCGCGACCGACCTCAGCTTCGACGTCGAGCTCGAGCCCACGCTGATCGAGGGCGAGCCGGAGCGCGTGGGCCGCGCGGTCACCAACCTCCTCGACAATGCGCGCAAGTGGAGCCCGCCCGGCGGCAACGTCGAGGTGCGGCTGACCGACGGCGTGCTCAGCGTGCGCGACCACGGGGCCGGCTTCTCGCAGGAGGACCTGCCCCATGTCTTCGATCGCTTCTACCGCGCGCAGCGGGCGCGCGGGCAGCCCGGCTCGGGGCTCGGCCTCGCGATCGTGCGCCAGGCCGCCGAGGCCCACGGGGGCTGGGCGCGGGCGTCCAACGCCGAAGGCGGCGGGGCGCTGTTGCGGGTGTCGTTCGGGAACTCGACTTCCGAGCTGACACCTGGCGAAGTCGGCGCGTCGTTCTCTTAGAGCAATCTCACGCGACCTCGCGAAGGTCGTGGCGATGGCGATGCGCGAGCTCAGCGACCAAGACCTGGTGGAGGAGGCGAAGGCGGGCAGCGATGCCGCCTTCGCCGCCCTCTACGTGCGCCACCAGCGCGCGGTGCATGCCCGCTGCTTCCGGGTGCTGCGCGATCACGACGAGGCCGCGGACGCGGCGCAGAACGCGATGCTCAGCGCGCTGCGGGCACTGCGGCGCGACGACTCGCCGAGCAACCTGCGCGCCTGGCTGCTGTCGATCGCGCACAACGAGGCGGTCTCGCTGGTGCGCCGCAGCCGCCCCGCGGAGCCGCTCGAGGTCGGCCACGCCGGCGCCGGCCCCGGCGCGGACGAGGGCGCATTCCAGCGCGAGCGGCTGCGCCAGCTCGTCGACGACCTCAACGCGCTGCCCGATCGTCAGCGCGGCGCGCTGCTGCTGCGCGAGGCCTCCGGCTTCTCCTACCGCCACATCGCGTCGGTGCTCGGGACCAGCGCCGGCAACGCGCGCCAGACCGTGCACGCGGCGCGGCGCAACCTGCACAAGCGCCGGGTGGGGCGCGAGCACGGGTGGCTGGGGTTCGCGCTCCCCGGCCTGGCGGTCGCCTGGCTCGGCGCGGTGACCGCGAACCTGAGCGGCATCGGCAAGGCCGCGCTGGTGGCCGGGGTACTGGCGGTCGGCGGGGGCGCAGCGACGGCGCTGGAGGGCGGGGCGAGCGGCGGGCTGCTCGGCGGGGCGGTCCCGCCGGCGGCCGCGGCCACGCCGCCGCCCGCCTACGCGCTGGCCGGGCTGCCGCGGCACCTGGTGGCCGTGACCTCGACGCCGACGCAAACCGCGGCGGTCCGGCAAAGCGCCCCGGTTGGGCAAGCCCCGACGCCGAAGCGAACCGTCGCACCCGCGTCGACGCCCACGCAAGCCGTGGCGACCGAGCCGAGCGCCGCGCCGCAAGCGACGACGAGGCAAACCGGGGGGCAGCACACGGCGGGGAAGCCGAAGCCGAGCACCGCGCCCACGCAAACCGCCTCGCCGCTGGAAAGCGGGCGCAACGCGCACATCGCCGCTCGCCCCGCCGGCCCGGTCGCCCAGGTCGCCCGCGACTGCAACACCGGCGGCGGCCAGCCCGGACAGGGCGCCCCGCAGCAGGACCCGCAGGCGGCGCCGGCTCCGCAGCAGTAGCGCGCCCATCTGCTCATCGCGGCATCGTCGGGCTGGCCTGACGGAGGCTGAGATACCCTCGATGAGTGAGCTTCCCCGGGACTGCCACGCCCGTCCGGTTCGAGCCCGCGATCTGGCCGCCGCGACCCGCGCCGGCGCCCGTCTCGCCCAAGCCGAAGCCCGCCCCGGCGCCCACCCGTGACCGCTGAGCCGGTCTACAGCGAGGCCGCGATCGGCTACCGGAGCTGGAACGTCGCCGCCGACGGCGCGCTGCGCTCGACCGGCCTGGGGAGCACGCGCTGGCGGTCGGGCACGAACGTCGCCTACTGCGGCGCCGGCGGCGAGCACGACGCCCCGCACGCCCTGTGCGGCTGCGGCCTGTACGCCCGCCACGACCCGCCGGACGGCATCGAGGCGCGCGCGCCCTGGGTCGCCGGCGCGGTCGCCCTGCGCGGCCGCGTGCTCGTCCACCACGACGGGATGCGCGGCGAGGAGGCGGTGATCCTGGCGCTGGCGGTGCCGCTGCACCCGCACCCGGCCGACCTGCGCCGCGTGCGCGCGGTCGCCGACCGCTACGGCGTCCCGCTGGTGGCCTACGACGAGCTGCGCGCCGAGGCCGAGCGCTACGGCCTCCCGGTGCCACTCGCGGATCGCCCCGCGCCGCCGCCGCCCGTGCGCCGCCGCGGCCTGCTGCGCGCGCTGTTGAAGCGATGAGCGACGAGACCGCCCTCGTAGACGCGGCGTTCGCGGCCCTGGACGAAGGTGGCGTCGAGGGGCTCGTGCGCTACGTCCACCCGGACTTCGAGGGCGTCGTCCCACCCGAGCTGTCGGCCGAGCCCGACACGTACACGGGCCACGAGGGGATCCGCCGCTACTTCGCGCTCTGGGACGAGGACATCGAGGACCTGCGCTTCGCGCCGAAGGAGGTCTTCGCCACCGACGACGCCGTGATCGTGATCCTCCGCATCACCGGGCGCGGGCGCGGCAGCGGCGCGCCGGCGGAGCTGCTCACTCCGGTCCGCCTGACCATCGTCGACGGCCAGCTGCGGACCATGGAGGCGTACGAGACCCTGCAGGCCGCTTTGGCCGCTTCGAGCGCTTGATCGCGGGCACACGTGGATACCATCCTCTTGCCGCTATTTCGTGAGGAGAGGAATCGATCGTGGCGATCTCCGCCGAAGCGCCCGCTGAGTCCCGTACGGTCACGCTGACCATCGACGGGCAAGAGGTCACGGCCCCCGAGGGGACCACGATCTGGGAGGCGGCAAAGGGCGCGGGCATCGAGATTCCCGTTCTTTGCCACGACGAGCGCTACGACCCCGTCGGGGTGTGCCGGATCTGCGTGGTCGACGTGGGCTCGCGCGCCTATGCCGCGGCCTGCGTGCGCCCCGTGGAGGAGGGGATGGAGGTCAAGACCGCCACCCCAGAGGTCGAGCGCAACCGGGCGACGCTGACCCAGCTGCTGATGTCCGACCAGCCGCCGACCGAGACCGACCCCAAGGAGATCACCACCGGGGACAACGAGCTCCTGGTGCTCGCCCGCCAATACGGCGTCCAGCGCGAGGACAGCCTCCCGACCGGGCAGGGCCGCGGCGAGGACGACTCGAACCCGGTCATCGCCGTCAACCACGATGCCTGCATCCTCTGCGACCGGTGCGTGCGCGCCTGCGACGACATCCAGGGGAACGACGTGATCGGCCGTTCGGGCAAGGGCTACACGAGCCGTATCGCCTTCGACCTCAACGACCCGATGGGGGAGTCGACGTGCGTCACCTGCGGCGAGTGCGTGGCCGCCTGCCCGACCGGCGCGCTCGTGAACAAGCCGATCCGTAACGTCCCGATCCGGCCGCGCAGCGAGCTGAAGAACGTCGACACCGTGTGCCCCTACTGCGGTGTGGGGTGCGCGTTGACCTACCACGTCGACGAGGAGCGCAACGCGATCGTGTTCGCCGAGGGACGCGACCAGCCGGGCTCGCAGGGGCGCCTGTGCGTCAAGGGCCGCTATGGCTGGGACTACGCCTCCTCGCCACAGCGGCTCACCACGCCGCTGATCCGCCGCGAGGGCAGCTACCCCAAGGGCCCGCTGTCCGGGGACGTGCGCGGCGACGGCAAGGGCCGCCGCAAGCCGGGCGGGCTGGTCGACTACGACGAGGTCATGCCGCACTTCCGCGAGGCGAGCTGGGACGAGGCCCTGGACCTCGTGGCGGAGCGCCTCAAAGGGATCCACGCCGAGCACGGGCCGCCATCGATCGCTGGCTTCGGCTCTGCGAAGTGCTCCAACGAGGAGGCCTACCTCTTCCAGAAGCTGATCCGCGCCGGCTTCGGCACCAACAACGTCGACCACTGCACGCGGCTGTGCCACGCCTCAAGCGTCGCCGCACTGTTCGAGGGCGTCGGGTCGGGTGCGGTGTCGACGACCTACGGCGACATCGTCAACTCCGACGTTGCCATCCTTGCCGGCACCAACACGACCGCCAATCACCCCGTCGCATCGTCGTTCTTCAAGCAGGCGCGTCGACGCGGCACCAAGCTGGTGGTGGTCGACGTGCGTCGCGAGCGCATTGCCAACCACGCCGACGTCTTCTGCCAGATCAAGCCGGGCACCGACGTCGCGTTCTACAACGGCGTGATGCACGAGATCATCAAGCTCGGCCTGGTCGACCGGGAGTTCATCGCGGAGCGCACGACGAACTACGCGGAGCTCGCCAGGATGGTCAAGGACTATCCGCCCGAGCGCGCCGCCCAGATCTGTGGCATCGACGCCTCCACGATCCGGGAGGTCGCACGGCTCTGGGGCGAGGCCCACAGTGCCGTCGTGTACTGGGGGATGGGGATCTCGCAACACACCACGGGGACCGACAACGCGCGCTGCCTGATCGCGCTGTGCGCGATCACCGGCCAGGTCGGGCGCCCAGGCGCGGGCCTGCACCCACTGCGCGGCCAGAACAACGTGCAGGGCGCCTCCGACTCCGGCCTGATCCCGATGTTCTATCCCGACTACCAGCCCGTCGATCAGGCCGCCACGCGCGAGCGCTTCGAGTCCGTGTGGCACCGCGACCTGGACCCCGAGAGGGGCCTGACCGTGACCGAGATCATGCACTCGGTGCTCCACGGCGGGGTGCGCGGGATGTACATGATGGGCGAGAACCCGTTCCTGTCGGACCCCAACATCAACAAGGTCCGCAAGGCGCTTTCGGCGCTGGAGTTCCTCGTCGTCCAGGACATCTTCCTCACCGAGACGGCCGAGTTCGCCGACGTCGTCCTGCCCGCCAGCTCCTACATGGAGAAGGAGGGCACGTACACCAATACCGACCGTCGCGTGCAGCTCGGCCGCAAGGTGCACGACTCCCCGGGCCAGGCGCGCCCGGACTGGCAGATCATCCAGGCGATCGGCAACCGCATCGGCCTGGAGATGGACTACGAGTCGCCGCGCGCGATCTTCGACGAACTCGTCGCGGTTACGAAGAACTACGCCGGGCTGACGTACGACAACCTGGGGGAGACGGGGAAGCTCTATCCCAACCCGGACCCCGAGCACTCCGACGGCACGGTCGTGCTGTTCACGGAGCAGTTCGGCACGGACGACGGCAAGGCCCACCTTGTGCCGGCCGAGTGGCTGCCGGCCAAGGAGCTGCCGACCGACGAGTACCCGTTCGTGCTCAACACCGGACGGCTGCTCGAGCACTGGCACACCGGCTCCATGACGCGTCGCTCCTACGCCCTGAACGCCATCCAGCCCGAGGCGCACTGCTACCTCAACCCGCGCGACGCGGCCTTGATGGGTGTGGCCGAGGGCGACTACGTGCGCATCACCTCGCGGCGCGGCAGCATCGAGCTGCGCGCGCGCGTGTCGCATCGCGACACCCCGGGGACCTGCTTCGTCCCCTTCCATTTCCGCGAGGCGGCGGCGAACCTGCTGACCATCGACGAGATCGATCCGTTCGGGAAGATCCCCGAGTTCAAGTTCTGCGCCGTGCGGGTCGAGCGCGTCGGCCCGCACTTGGGTCGCCCCGGGCACGAGGCGGCAACGGTCAGCGAGGGGGTCTGATGGCCGCCGGCAACGGCGACGTGGGCATGCGCGTGCAGGCCCGCCCGCCGGGCACGGAGGCGCGCGCCGGGAAGTTCCCCGGCCCGAGCCTGATCCCCGAGCTCAACGCCATCCAGCGCGACCATGGTTGGCTGCCGCGCGAGAAGCTCGTCGAGCTGTCGCGTGAGCAGAACCGGCCGCTGTACGAGATCGAGGGGATCATCTCCTTCTATCCGCACTTCCGCACGGAGCCGCCGTCCAAAGTGGACCTGCACGTGTGCCACGACCTGTCGTGCTGGCTGCACGGCTCCGACGAACGGATCGCGGAGCTCAGGGCGCGCTACGGGGACGACGTGGACATCGAGATCCAGGAGGTGTCGTGCTTGGGGCGCTGCGACCTCGCGCCGGCCGTCGCCATCGACGAACGGCCCGCTCCGGCGGCCGAAGCCGACCGGCTCGTCGAGGAGGCCCGGCAGGATGGGCTTGACCCGGCGAAGGCCCACCGGGGTGAGGGACCGCGCGCCAACGATCCCTACGCACCGGGCGAGGAGCGCTACCGGGTGCTGCGCCGAGCGCTGGCCGGCGAGATCGATCCTGACGACATCATCGCGGCGCTCAAGGACTCGGAGCTGCGCGGGCTGGGCGGCGCGGGCTTCCCCACGGGGACGAAGTGGGAGCTGGTCCGTAATCAGGAAAAGACGCCGAAGTACGCGATCTGCAACGCGGACGAGTCCGAGCCCGCGGCGTTCAAGGACCGGCAGATCATGGCTGAGCAGCCGCACCTCGTGCTCGAGGGGCTGCTGCTGGGGATGCTTGTGACCGGCGCCGAAGAGGGCTGGATCTTCATCCGCCACGAGTACGGGCCCGAGGAGGCGGTGCTGCGCGAGGAAGTGCTCTCCCTGCGCGCGGCGGGCCTGCTGAGCGAGGACGTGCTCGGGTCCGGCGTGCGCCTCGAGGTCGACATCTTCACCTCCCCCGGCGGCTACATCCTGGGCGAGGAGTCCGCGCTGCTGGAGTGCATGGAGGGCCACCGCGGCGAGCCGCGCAACAAGCCGCCCTTCCCCGGCGTCTACGGCCTGTGGGGGCAGCCCACGCTCATGAACTCCGTCGAGACATTCGCCGACGTGCCGGTGATCGTCGAGCGCGGCGCGGACTGGTGGAAGGCCCAGGGGGTCAACGGCGCCGCGGGGCTGAAGTTCTTCGCGGTCTCGGGCCACATCATGCGCCCGGGTGTCTACTGCCTCCCGATGGGCACCAGCCTGGGGGAGCTCCTGGCGGAAGCCGGCGGGGTGAAGGGTGGCGCGAAGCTGCTCGCCGTTCAGCCGGGCGGAGCGTCGTCGAACTTCCTCGGTCCCGAGCGACTCGACGTACCGCTCGACTTCCAGCCGCTGCTGGACGCCGGCTCGATGCTGGGCGCCGGCGCCGTGGTGGTGGTCGCGGAGGGGACCGACCTGGTCGCGGCGGCCACCAACGTCCTCCGCTTTTTCCGCAACGAGTCGTGCGGCAAGTGCGTCCCGTGCCGGGTGGGATCACACAAGGCGCTGCTGTTGCTCAGCGACGTGCTCGCCCGCGGCGAGGGTCCCGAGGAGGTCGCCGCCGAGCTCGAGCGCATCGAGGAGGCGGCACGGTTGACGTCGATCTGCGGACTCGGACAGGTTGCGCTGGGGCCGGTGATGAGCGTGCTGCGCATGCGGACCGAGGGCGAGGAGGGCGAGCAGGCCGGCGAGGCCGGCGCCGCGCGCACGCACGGCGCGTGACCTCAGCCGCCGGCATCGTGCTCGCGGGAGGACGCTCGTCCCGGATGGGCACCCCGAAGGCCACCCTGGAGTGGCACGGTTCAACGCTGCTGCGACGTGTGACGGGCATCGTCGCGCGCGCCACCAGCGGGCCCGTCGTGGTGGTGCGCGCACCCGGCCAGGAGCTGCCGGCGATGCCGAACGGCGTGGAGGTCACCGAGGACGCGAGGGAAGGGCGCGGGCCGCTCCAGGGCCTCGCCGCAGGCCTCGCAGCGCTCGACGGCCGCGAAGAGGTGGCGTTCGTCTCCTCGACGGATGCCCCGCTGCTGCACCCCGCCTTCGTGCGCCGGGTGGTGGCCGCGCTGGACGGCGAGCACGACGTCGCGCTGCCGCGGGCGGGGGGCTTCCCCCACCCGCTGGCTGCCGCCTACCGGACGGCCCTGCTCCCGGACGTGGAGAAGCTGCTGGCCGCCGACCGTATGCGGCCCGCGTTCCTCTTCGAGACGTGCCGCGTCCGGCGGCTGGACGAGGCGCTGCTGCTCGATGACCCTGCCGTTGCCGCGTTCGACCCGGAGCTCGATTCGGTGCTCAACCTCAACGAGCCCGAGGACTACGAGGCCGCGCGAGAACGCCCGGCGCCCGAGGTCGCCGTGCGTTGCTACGGGGCGCTCCGCAGCCGGCACGGAGCTGGGCGAAGCCCCGTTCTCGTCCGCGCGGCCACGCTGGCCGCTGCCGCCGCCGCCGTCGACCTCGAGCTCGACGAGCACGTCGTCGCGGCGCTCAACGGCGACCAGATCACTCGCGATCCCGACGAGCCCCTGGCCACAGGCGACAGCGTCGCCTTCGTGGCCGCCGACGCCGGCGGGTAGCACGGGTCCGGCGGAGACCCGGCTCTACACTCGGGACATGCCCGATGTCCCCGGCGGCTACTTCGGGCGGGCGCTCGTGGTCGACGTCACGGACGGCGCCGCGGAGGAGCTCCCCCTCGACGAACAGACGTTGCGCCGCTACATCGGCGGGGTCGGTCTAGGCACGTACCTGATGCACCGCCTTGCGCCCGACGGGGTCGACCCGCTGGCCCCCGAGGCGCCGCTTGCCTTCGTCTTCTCCCCGCTCGTCGGGACCCCGCTGACCACCAGCGCGAAGTTCGCCGTCGTCGCCAAGTCGCCGCTCACGGAGCGTCTCAACGACGCCCTGGCCTCAAGCCACTTCGCCATCGCCGGCAAGCTCAGCGGTCACGACGCGCTCGTCGTAACCGGCGCGCGCGAGGCGCCCTCCGTGCTCCTCGTCGATGGCGACGGGCCCCGCGTGGACGATGCCGCCGACCTGTGGGGTCTTCCCGCCGCCGAGGCCGAGCACCGGCTGCGCGAACGGCTGGGCCCGGCGTGGCGGGTCGCGGCGATCGGTCCCGCGGGCGAGCGGCTCGTGCGCTACGCGACCGTGTCGCACGACGGCCGCCACGCCGGGCGCGGCGGGCTCGGGGCGGTGCTTGGGTCCAAGCGCATCAAGGCGGTCGCGGTGCGCGCGGCGACGAAGTGCGCCACCGCACACCCGAAGCGGGTGCTTGCCGCGGCGCGCGACCTGCGCGCGCGCTCCTTCGGCCCGGCCACGGCGAAGTACCGCGAGCTCGGCACGCTCGCCAACCTGCTCGCCTTCAATGCGCTCTCGACGCTGCCGACGCGCAACTTCCAGGAGGCCACGTTCGCCGGGGCTCCGCAGCTCGCCGCCGAGGACCTCGCCGAGGCGCGCAGCGTGGCGCGAAACTCGTGCGCATCGTGCTCGATCGGTTGCGAGCACATCTACGCCACCAAGGGCGGCGGCCAAGCGCGTGTCGAGTACGAGAACGTGTTCGCGTTGGGGCCGCTGTGCGGGGTGGCGGATCCGGACGTCGTGCTCTCCGCGAGCGCGCGCTGCGACGCGCTCGGCCTGGACACGATCTCGGCGGGCGGCACGATCGCCTGGGCGATGGAGTGCGCCGAACGCGGACTCATCGACGCGCCGTGGCTGCGCTTCGGCGACGGGGCCGCGCTCCTGCGGGCCCTCGACGAGATCGGCTCGCGCACGGGCCTGGGCGACCTGCTCGGCGAGGGCTCGCGGCGCGCGAGCGCCGTGGTCGGCGGCGAGGCGCCGTCGTTCGCCACCCACGTGAAGGGCTTGGAGCTCCCCGGCTACGAGCCGCGGACGCTGCAAGCGATGGCGCTGGGCATGGCGGTCAACGCGCGCGGGGCCGACCACAACCGCTCTGGAGCGTACGAAGCCGACCTCGCCGGGGGCCACGATCGCATGGCCGGCGGCGCGGCGCAGGCCGCGGCCGCGATCGTCACCGAGGACCGTGCGGCGGTCATGGACTCGCTCATCCTGTGCAAGTTCCTGCGCGGCGTCTTCGCCGACCCCTTCCCGGAGTGGGCGGCTCTGCTCAGCGCCGTGACCGGCTGGGATGTCGACGGCAACGAGCTGCAGCGCACCGCGGTGCGGATCGTGCTCGCCAAGCGCCTGTTCAACCTCCGCGAGGGCTGGACTCGGGCGGAGGACTGGCTGCCGGACCGCTTCCTCGCGGAGACCCTCGAGCTGGAATCGGGCCGAAGCGCCACGCTTACGCCGGAGCGGTTGCGCAGCATGATCGACGCGTACTACGCCGGCCGCGGGCTCGACCGCGACGGCCTGCCCGACGCCGAGCAGCTCGATGCGCTCGGCCTGCACGTCCTCGCAGCATGACCACGGGCACCCCGCGCGAGTTCTTCGCCGTGCGCAGCGTGGGCGAGGCGCTGAACGGCTTCCGTCCCGCCCGCCGCACCACCGTCGAGCTCGTCGCGCTCGCCGAGGCCCGCGGGCGCGTTCCCGCCGACGCAGTGGTCGCGCCGCACGACCTGCCGGGCTTCGCGCGCTCCACGGTCGACGGATACGCGGTCAGCGCGCGCGACACGTACGGCGCGTCGGAGGGCCTGCCGGGATACCTGGAGGTCGTCGGCGCGGTGGCGATGGGGAAACCGCCGTCCGTCGACGTCGGGCAGGGCTGCGCCGTCGCGATTCCGACCGGGGCCGTTCTGCCTCGCGGCGCGGACGCCGTCGTCATGGTCGAGCACACGCAGCAGGCGATGGCCGGCACGGTCGAGATCCTGCGTCCGGTGGCGCCCGGGGAAGGCATCGTGCGTGCCGACGAGGACGCCCGCGGCGGGGCGGAGCTGGCGCCCGCAGGCCGTCCGCTGCGCGCCCAGGATCTCGGGCTCCTGGCCGCCGCCGGCGTGATCGAGGTCGCGGTCCATGCGCGCCCGCGCGTGGCGATCATCGCGACCGGCGATGAGGTCGTGGACCCGGGGACGCCGGTGCTCGAGACAGGACAGGTGCGCGACGCCAGCACCGTCGCGCTCGCTGCACTCGTCCGCGAGGCGGGCGGCGAGCCGCTGCCGCAAGGCATTGTCGCCGACGATCGCCCGGCGCTCGAGCGCGCGCTCGCGCGGGCCGTTGCCGACGCTGACGTCGCCGTCGTCTCGGCCGGCTCCTCCGTCGGCGCGCGCGACGAGACCGCCGCCGCGGTCGCAGCGCTCGGTCCCCCAGGCATCTGGTGCCGCGGGCTCGCGATCAAGCCGGGGAAGCCGACGCTGCTGGCCGAGTGCGACGGCGTCCCCGTCATCGGACTGCCGGGCAACCCGCGCTCGGCGCTCGTGGTCTTCCGCCTCGTCGGGATGCCGATCGTGCGCCGTGCCGGAGGCTGGGAGGCCGCGTCCGCGGCCCCCGTGACCCGGGCCCGCCTGGCGCGCGACCTGGCCTCGGCGGCCGGACGGCTCGACATCGTGCAGGTGCGGGTGCGCGACGGCGTCGCCACGCCGCTGTTCGGCGCTTCCGCCTTGCTCTCGGTCCTCACCGCCGCCGACGGCTTCGTCGTCGTCGAGGAGCCGGCGACCGGCTTGGCCGCCGACACCGAGGTCGAGGTGACGCTCTACGGCTGACCCGTTCGTCCGCGATCGACCGGCCGCGGAGGCGCGGGCCGCCTGGCTCGAGGCCTGCGCGGCGGCGGGCTGCCCGGCGCGGCTGCCGGTGGAGCGCGTCGGCCTCGAGGCCGCGGTCGGCCGCGTGACGGCCGAGGCGGTCTGGGCACGACGCTCCTCTCCGGACTACGACACCGCGGCCATGGACGGGATCGCGGTGCGGGCAGCCGCGACGGTGGGCGCCAGCCCCACGACGCCGCTCGCACTGCAAGGCGCCGACTTCGTCACGGTCGACACGGGCGACCCGCTACCGGAGGGCTT
>Ga0207708_10000143_pt1 | contig 56892 bp, 85 predicted proteins | sample KBSK5101metaG_FD_184340 | JGI IMG/M metagenome (GOLD analysis project Ga0207708, IMG submission 184340) | Corn, switchgrass and miscanthus rhizosphere microbial communities from Kellogg Biological Station, Michigan, USA - KBS K5-10-1 metaG... | ecosystem: Host-associated > Plants > Roots >... | reverse complement strand
CCGCCCAGCACACTACGCGCGAAGAGCGCCCCGGTCTGCGCATCGATCTCCGTAATGATGTACGGCGTGGAGTCACCACGCGAGTTCCCCAGGACCCACTCGGCGTAGGCCGTGACAGTAAGGCGACGCGAGCGGCCGGACGCATTCTGTAGCGTGAGCCGAGAGATCTTGATCGGGTCTTCAAGCGGCACAAACTGCAGCAACTCGACCAGGATCCCATGTGAACCATGATGGAACCGGCTATAGCCCTGTCCATGGCAAGCCACATAGGGCGCTGGGTCGCGAATCGGCAGCGCCGTGGGACTCCAGATTTCCTCGGAATCGTCGTCTCGGATATAGAACATTTCTCCGGACGGATCGGTCACTGGATCGTTCGACCAAGGCGTCAGTTGATTTTCGTGGCTGTTCAGTGACCAGGTGAACCCGGACCCGGATTCCGATACGAGAAACCCGAACGATGGATTCGCAATGACGTTAACCCAGGGCTGCGGGGTCCGGAGACCTTCGCTGAGGATCGTGACATATTCGCGGCCATCGTCCGCGAAACCGCCTAGGCCGTTAAAGAATTCGAGTTCTCGTTCAGGCAATGGCACATCCAGGCGTCTGCTCCTGCTCGGTGACGGCAGATTCGGCGGCGGCGTACTGGGCCTGCGCTGTAATCGAGTGACCTGCTCCGCCAAAGTGCCCCGCCGGCTCAGCAGGACGACCCTGGCGATCTGCTGCAGCAGCATCCGATCTTGGGCGGAGAGCAGGTCGGCCCGCAGGAGATAGATACTGCCACGCGCGCCGGCGATATTGGGCAAAAGTCGCAACCGGCTGCCGCGCACGAGCGCCTCCAGGGAGCCTTGCAGATCCTGCTCGTAGGACGCCGGCTTTTCGTTCAGGATGATCACGTCGGCGGACAATTGTTTGATTCGCCAATATTCATGTGCCCGCAACAATTGCCGGGCCGTGTCGACGTCCTCTGCTTTATCGATGCACGCCAGCACGATGGGAAGATCGCCCGAGATTCCATGTCCCCACAATGCCGTACGTTCCACTGTGCTGTGACCGAGCGTCTCGGAAGAGGGACGCAGCGATGCATCGGGGTACAGCACCGCATTGGCCAGTCGTTGGAACAGCTGGGCTTCCTCAGTCCCGATTCCAAGGTGATGGAGTTGGACTTGTGTCTGCGTCCAGGCCAGCGACAAGGCACGTTCAAACACTCGCGGGTCGCTGTACTTGTCGGCCAGATCCAACACCTGATCGCGGGTCTGGCCGACGATGGTCGAAAACACAACGCGCACAGTCTCGCCGGCGAGTACTCGCACCGTGCGGCGCAAGCTCATCACTGGGTCGAGCACGGACCCGACGGTATTCGAGAGCGGCCGCCCATCGATCATTGAGACGGCGGTACGGACATGGCGCCCGCGTCCGAGAAAGCGGGCGCGATCCGTTTCATATTGCAACTCACCCACGGTGTCACCTTCGACGACCACCACCTGGGCCACCCACACCGTCGCTTCGGCGTCCGACCGTCTGCGGCGCGTGGCGAGCAGCGCGCCAGTCTCCGGTACGAATTCCGTCTGGACAAACAGATTCGCAAAGGCCGGATGGGCCACATCCGCAGCTTGTGGAGTCAGGGACAACTCAGCATAGGAGGTGATGGCGACGTCTCGCGCCTCTGCGCCCGTATTGGTCAGGGAGATGCGCCGTACTTCGGCATCATCTTCGGACGACACCACAACCTCGAGCGTCGTGCTCCATTCGCCATCCCGCCGGATAATTTCCGCTCGTTCTTCAGAAAAGGACACCTCATAGTCATCGGCTTCGACACCGCTGGGCTGATACCCGGCCGACCACACGGACCCGGTGTGCGTATCGCGAAGAAAAATATAGGAACCCCAGCAGTCCCGTGTGGCATCCTCGCGCCAACGTGTGACCGCTATATCCCGCCACCGGCTGTACCCCGATCCGGCCACGGTCAGCATGACGGCATACCGACCGTTGGACAGCAAATGTGTCCGCGGGGTCGCCTCATGTGGAGAGGTGAATCGCCGCAACACCGGCGGAATGAGGTCGCGGATTTGCGCTGCGGCAGAGACTTCCTCCGCACGTGGCCGCGCCACCGGCACGTCGCGCGGCGTACGTTCCTGGAGCAGGAGTTCGGTGGCCCTCACCATCGGCTCAGCGTGGAAACGGCTCCTCATCACCCCATCGTTCAGGACATTTGCGATCGCGACCAACGACATGCCCTGGTGATGTGACATATAGGCCTTCACAATGGCGACGTCTTTTCCTTCGGGCACCCGTGTGCCGGTGTAATCCAGCGCCTCATAAAACCCATAGGATCCCCTGCCGCCGACCTCGGCGAGGCTGGCAAAGTCTTGCGTCGCGGCCGCGGGATCGATCATGGCCGCGAGTGCAGCGGCATATGGCGCGACGACGACATCGTCGATGAGGCCGCGCTTGAGTCCTAGCCCCGGCACACCAAAGCTGGAGTATTGGTATGTCAGGTCGAGGTCGCGCGCGTTATAGGCCGACTCCGAGACGCCCCAGGGCACTCGGCGTTCTGCACCGTATTGAATCTGCCGACGGACGATCAGCTCATACGTCCGGCTCAGCAAACTGCCTGCCGGAAAGCGCATCACCAAGGCCGGCATGAGGTATTCGAAGATGGAACCGGACCATGAAATCAAGGCCGAACCATTTTCCACGGGCGTCAGCGCACGGCCCAGGTGAAACCAGTGCGATGACGGCACGTCGCCCTTGGCGATGGCCATGAAGCTTGCCAGCCGGGCTTCCGACGCAAGCAAATCGTAGCAGTTGGCTTCCAAGCTGTTCTCGGTTACGCGGTAGCCGATGGACAATAGCTTACGCGTCGGATCGAAGAGAAACGTGAAATCCATGGCGCGAACCATCCGCTCCGCGGTCTGCGTGATGGCTGTGAGACGGCGGATGAGTGCGGCGGCATCCGCAACTGATTGCCGTATGGCATCAGCCAGCAGGGCGATCCTTGTCAAACTGGGACGATTCTGTGACGGATGGCTGAGCGAGTCTTCTCGCAAACGATCGAGCGCACGAAGCGCGGCCGCGCAACGTTCAGGGACCGTCGCCAGCGTGGGAACGGGATGGAAGAACGGCGCGATGGTCGCCCACTCAGGCACCGGCCCGCCCGGACGGTCGAACATGGCAGCAAGGTCTTTCCTACTCAATCGGACCCATGGAAGCGACAGCTCCATGTCTCGGAGATGGCTCTCGACACACGATCGAACCGCATCGGCCCAGATGCGCAACTCGCTATCGGGCCCATCTGCGCGCTCTTGAGCCAGCGCCTGCGCCATGTCTGCGATGGTATGGGACGACGCGGTCAGATGGGCAAAGCGGGTGGTCCAGCCGGCGGCATCGACCGGCCGCGACAGCAGGGACGTGCCCAGCACATCGACCGCCTGACTGAGCTGTTTCCGCGTGACAGTATGCGTCTCTTGCTGGTCCGGAATATCGGCAAGAGCTTCGCGTAGCAACACAATAGCATCGTCGATTCCAGCAAACAGGTCGCCATCGACGTGGGATTGTTGAATCAATTCACGGCATCCGTTCCCCAGAGCCACCAAATGTCCCGCGAGATTGCCGCTGTCCACGGAGGACACATACTTTGGATCCAGCGGATGGAGAGTGCGCGTGTCGTACCAGTTATAGAAGTGCCCGCGAAACAGCACGAGTCGGTCCATGGTTTTCAGCGTCGCTTCCAACCGTTCGCTTGCCTCCAGCGTGCCCAGCCAACCAAGGTCACGGGCAACCAAGGTAGACAGCAGATAGAGCCCCAGATTGGTCGGCGACGTTCGATGGGCCACGACGGCTTTGGGATCTTCTTGAAAGTTATCGGGTGGCAGCGCATGGTCCTCCGGTGACACGAACGTCTCGAAGAATCGCCAGGTCCGGCGTGCAATCAATCGCAGCGTCCGGGCATCGCCTGGCGAGACCGGTCCGGCCCCGGTGAGCCGTAAAGGCAAGCTGACCCAGCGTGCAACGGCCGGAGAGGCCAGCCAAAGCAGGATGAACGGAGCCGCGGCTGTCCAGGACTCGTACGACCCGAACACCGCAACTCCACAAGCAGCTGCGACCGCGAGAATGATGCCGCCTCCCATGCGTCGATACATCCCCGCCAGTTTGTGGGTGTAGGCATCCTCGGCCTGTGCCGCGGTCACCCACTCTAACAAGTGAGCCCGCGTGATGAGGAGACGACCGAGGGTACGAAGAATCGCGTCCGACATGAGCCAGGTCTGGTATGCGAGGAAGGTCACCGTTAAGGCGATCTGAGTCGCGGCCAACTTCAGATCGGCGATGACTCCACGAGTATGGCTGCGCAAGGCAATGCCGCGCCGGCGTGGATAGAGTCCAAGGACGAAAGACAAAAGCGACGGAATCGCAATCGTGGCAAGAATAAACCCGGACCAGACCCAGGCCGATCCCTCCGGTAATAGCCACCCGACGATCAAGGTCAAAAACGCGGCGGGGGCCGACAGGGTGCGGCGGAGGTTGTCGAGGATCTTCCAACGGCCGATCGCGGGAATGACCACCGCGCGACGCGGCTCAGATCGGGCATGTCCGCGTCCGAAAATCCAGGGCAGCAGCTGCCAATCACCGCGTGCCCATCGATGGTGCCTGGCTGCCGCGGCCTCATAATGGGAGGGAAAGGCTTCGAACAGTTCGATATCGGTGGCTAGAGCTGCGCGAGCAAAGAGCCCTTCAAAGAGATCGTGACTGAGCATCGAATTGTCCGGCACTTTGTCCGCCAACGCCGCCTCGAAGGCATCGATCTCGTAAATGCCTTTGCCGGTGTAGGACCCTTCCCGAAACAAATCCTGGTACACATCCGACACGGCCGAGGCGTAGGGATCGATCCCGCTGGGACCGGAGAAGGTCTCTTGAAAACCTGAGCCCTCACCATTGGTCGGTAGTGACGGCGTAATCCGTGGCTGCACCACTCCATACCCTTCAACCACGCGTCCGGTGAGACGGTCGAACCGGGGCCGGTTCAGAGGATGGGCCATGGTGCCGATCAACCGGCGCGCGGCTCCACGCGGCAACCGCGTGTCTGCATCAAGCGTAAGGACGTACCGGACTGAAGGAATAGACTCGAGCAGATGCTCGCCGACAGATAGAAACGTCGTGCTTGTCGAGCCGCGAAGCAGTTGATTCAACTCATGCAGCTTCCCTCGCTTACGTTCCCACCCCATCCATGTATGCTCGGACGCGTTCCAGACACGTTTGCGATGAAACAGCACGAACCGCGACCCACCGCCGGATGGGGGGCCGTACCGCTTATTCAGGCGCGCGATACCTTCCACTGCAGCGTTCAACAGTTCGGCGTCACCCGGCATGCTTTCGCTCGAGGCGTCTCTCCAGTCTGAGAGCAGGGCAAAGCGCAGGTCATCATCCGAATTCGCCAGATAATGAACTTCCAGTCGTTCGACTTGCTCGTCGATGCCCTGGAGGTTCGTGAGTAATGTGGGCACCACCACGATCGTTCGTAATTCTTTGGGAATGCCGTCCCGTAGTTCCATCCGCGGCAATGGTCGCGGTTTGAGGATTGCCATCACCGTACGATTGATGAGCGCCATGGCGAGATCGGACGCCGGTACAAGTGCGAGAAGGGAGAGCACCGCGAGGCTCGCGGTTGAGGCGTTGACTGAAATGGCATGCCACAGCGGCAAGGCCGTGACGATAGCGGTCCCCACTGCGAGCGATCCCAGATACCCCGGTGCCGAAGCCCGGACATACCAACGCAGGAGCCGGCGTTTCCACGACACTCTGTACCCGAGTTCGCGTTCAAACGCTCGGCGACCTTGAGAAATCAGGTAATAGCCAGGATCCATGTGCCGCTCCCGCTCCGGCTGTCCACTCGCATGCGGCTCCCCCGCAGCCCGTCTGGCGCGGTCCACGACTCGTTCGGTCACGTCGATTTCAGAGAAGCCCGTACCGCGAGAGAGATCCTCGATAGCATGGCGATACGTGTCCCGGGTGACAAAATCCATCTCGGCATAGCGGGGGTTGCGCTGCAGAATCGTATCGACCGGGCTGACATTCTCGACAAACACCGCCCAGTCAAACGCAGACGTTAACCGCATGCTGGTGATAATATTGCGCACGGTGACGCTCATGGCGGCTTGTTGCTGATGCTCGGCATGCACGATCTCATCGGCGTTGGTGCCCTGGGCGGCAAGACGTTGGTCGAGCCACAGCAAGATGGGACGCACCTTCGGGTCCAGATCACGCAATCGCTGACTCAACTGCACGGCAAACGCCGTTGCCAACGGCCTGTGCTCGAAGCGGCGGAGGGCCGTGGCCGAAGGCTCCAGAGCCAATGACCCCGTGCCCAGCAGACCGTCCGCGAGTTCGTCGGCTTCCAGTCGGGCAACGCGGCTGTGAACGATCCGTTCGGACAGTCTGCGAAGGTTCTCGACCAGGACGATGCGCAGCGAAATGGCTACCGCCCACAATTCCCCGATCGTCAGCGGCTGCACGCGCTGATAGGCCATAACAAAGCGGCGCAGCATGTCAGGGTCGAATCGACTATCCGTGTGCGCGACGAATGCCCAAGCGACTCCGAACACCCGTGGATAATTCTGCAGGTGGCCCGATGCAAGTTTGGGCAATTGTCTGTAGTAGCCGGGAGGCAGGTCGTCGATGATCTCACGAAGCTGTTCATCCACGATGTGAAAGTTGTCGACCAACCATTCGGCCGCAGGGGTAATCGTCTTCTCTTCCCGAATCGCGCGGGCGATGGTCCGGTAGGACTCCACCAATACCCGTCCGTTCTCGAGGACCCGGGGCGTGAGCAAGCGGCCCCGCCGTAAGTCGTCGGTAATGATCTGGGCAGCCGCGAGACTCTCCGCGTGCTGCTCGAGCCGCTCGATGCCGAAAAGCTCTGCCCGAATCGGTTCTTCCAATTCTGGATCAAGGGTCGTAGATGAACGGACCATCTGCTGGGCTCCGGATTAACCTCGGATTCGGCTCAACTGGAAAGAAGCGTCTGACTAGGAAGCCGTTGCAGGAGACGGCGTGAACGCCGATCTGCTGAAGCGAGACCACTAGAGCTCACCGCCGGTCGACCATGGCCACCGCTCAGACAGCACAGGAATTCCGGTCCCACGGCATGCCAGGACAACGTACCGGCGAGGTCTGATCCCACTTGCACAGTGAAGGGCGAGGGAAGGCAAGAGAAGGCGCGAAGAAAGGCAGTCAGCGCGGCTGAAACATCGCGACTATCCTTAAAGATCCGGAAGAAAACGTCCAAGGTGTAGCTTCCAACCTAGCGAGAAGATGGCACCGCCTCGATCTCATCAGCTCTCCCTGACAGTGAGCCCTCGACGATTCACCACGAGGCGCACTTGACGGTTCCTGCTCAAACGACCGAGCTCACGGAAAATCTGATTCCACGTGAAGTCCGGGAAATTGCCGACTACGTCCTCAATTCGACAGCCAGGCGCCTCAGATACCGCTTCCAGGATTCGATCAGTAAGAGTGGGTTCGAGTTTCACGGCATTGTGTCTCCTTCGTCGGCCTGCGATAAAGCGCTTCGTCAGATTCGAGCTTTTTCGATGTATGATTTTCCCCGGCATCGGGGGCCTCTCGACGGTCGGTGAAGGCTCTGCCGTATCAATTACGCAGGGGATCGTGACGCCAACCGTTGTCTTCCCATTCCCAGTTCAGCGAATCCAATAGCCTCAGCATGCGCCCGCACATGAGTCAGGAGCGCCTTCGTCACCGCTTCCTCATCCAGATTCTTGGCCCCCTGTTCAATCGTGTAGGGCAGCTCCGTCTTCCATATCAATGTCCCTGAGCCGGTCGCCAGATGCAGATAGAGTCTCCTGGAGGAACTCTCCTTCATCCCCACAAACGTCTTCGTCGGTTCTTGACCGGCGACGTTCCCGTTCAGTACGCAGTCCACCTGTGCCGCCTCGGCCGGGCTCACGATACGAAGATCGGTCATTTCTCGAAGCACAACGGTCCATCGCTCGGCCATTGCCGGATCACCGACGAACGGCATCACGGCGATGCTCTTCACCACTCCCAGCTGCTGCCGCTCTTGCGGTTCGACCACCCACGTATTCTCGAAGGGTTGGAACTCAATCTCGCTGGTCCGGCTCATATCAACTCCGACTGCACCCAGCCACACCATGGCCAAGCAACCTTGCAGGGCTAGGGCTGCGAGCAATAGAAGCCCTAAGACGAAGGCATGGTGGACGCGTGTCATACGGAACGGCATGGATGACCAATTGTGCGGAGTTTGAATCAACATGTACCAAACAAGACAGAACCTCGTCTGATCAAAATTGCTCACTTTTTGAGGAACTCAGAACAGGAAAGGCATCGAGATACCCGTTGTTCATTCCCAGCCCAGCGGAAGTCAGTCCGCCGGAAGTGAAACCCCTCCATCGGAGATATCTTCGCCCACGAGACTAAGCCGGTGAATCGAGAGGCCATCGAGCGATGCCTCGAACGCCGCCTTGAACTTCCGGTAGTGTATCTTGGCGTAGGGCACGACGGTTTGCCATAACTCACTATCGGCCAATGCCCGCAGAGCCTCCGGTGTAGCGTTCTTCAAATGCTCGAAATTGATGATGATGTCGAGTCTTGCACGCTTTGCCGCCTCTTTGATTCGCTTGACCAGTTCTTGCGTATTCGCATGATCCAGAGTCCCCTCGAGATCCACGAACAGGGCCGCGAATTGGTCATGCCGTTTTGTCTTTATGCTCAGCCAGCGAGCCTCGGCCGGGGTGGTGTGCTGGTCCTGTTTCTCTTTCACCGCGTGCAAGGCATTCGGAATCAGGGAGGCGACTTGTAAGGTCGGCAATTTTGCTTGCAGTGTCTTGAGTGCCGTCGCGACCAGCGACAAGGACCCTGGAGGACATGATCGTTTCACCAGATTGCGAAACTCTCGATTCATGATCAGTCGGGGAACGAACCGCTGGCTGGTGCCGGAGAGCCGTTTCCAGATGGAGGAAAGTGAATAGAACTCATGGTTGGCCCAATAGAATCCCTCCTGTAGTTGCTCGGGGGTCATGCGACTGGGACGATAGACGACATGCTTCCCGTCATATTTGGCCCAGTCGCGATCAAAAATTCGGCCGGCTGAATTATAGCGATCGAAGAGTGCCGTCCCTGGCAAGGGCGTAAGGACGTTGAAATAGGCCAATTCCACCTGATTCTTGGTGAGAAACTCCACGGCTCGTTCGAACACCGATTCGTCGTCGTGATCGAACCCAAAGACAATCCCCGGATTCACCATAATGCCGTGATCATGAAACATTTTGATCTCTTGTGAGAACTTCTCCACTCGATTGAACGGCTTATTGGTTTCTGCTAAGGCGCCTTCATCGAGTGATTCCATTCCGACGAACACCGACACACAACCGCTCTCCGCTGCCAGCTTGACCATGTCCTCGTCGTCCCCCAAGAACAACGTGGATTGACAGCCCCATTTGATGTTCAAGGGTTTCAAAGCGGCCCACAGTTCGCGGCAGTAGGCCCGGTTGCTGTTGTGGAGATCATCCACAAAGGCCACAATGCTGCCGTCTTCGATACCCAACCGGATGCGCAATCCAGTCAGGAAGGCATTCCAGAGGGTGTCATTCGACATGCGGTCCACCAGTTCCCCACAGACCCACCGCTTCACCTGAGTGAGTTCCTTGATGACCTCCTCGACCGGTCGGCGCCTGGTGGTTTTGCCGTTAAACGGGGAGACGCTGCAGAACTCGCAATCGAAATGGCATCCGCGCGTCGTGAAACTGCACTGGCGGGTCATGTAGGCATCGGGACTCAACAGTTCCACCCGCGGACTTTTGTAATTGTCCAGCGCGGGAAACGCTGTCATCTTGTATGTGCGCTGCAGTGACCCAGCCATGAAGTCGGCTATCACCTCCGGCCACAGGTCTTCGGCCTCACCGCACACTACCGCGTCACAGAACTGCAACGCTTCTTCCGGACAATAGGTTGGATGAACGCCGCCCAACACAACTTTCTTCCCTCGCTTCCTGAACTCCGTGGCAATCTCGTAGGCGCGGGGAGCGTAACAGGTCATTACGGAGATCCCCACGAGGTCACAGGGATGATCGAAATTGACATCCTGGACAGCTTCGTCCACGAGATCGACGGACCAGGACTCAGGTGTATAAGCAGCGATGACCGGCAAACTTAGTTTTGGAAACCATACGGCTCGGCGTTCCGATGCCGTGAGGTGATAGGGATTGTTTCGAGGATAGGGGTCCACCAAGAGCAAACGTCGTGATGGTGATCTCTCAGTTGATTGAACTGGTCGTACTGGTTGAATAAGATTCATCACCCCTCCTGCCCATGAGGACACGCGTCCATGGAGGACGCACTGCCTTCGGGCTGAAAGCTCGGCCTAGTCTTCTTGGAATCTCGAACTAGCATTCGTCAATTGTGGGACAGGCGACCTCACGGAGCCCTCCGCGGCGGCTCCAAGGCCCCTCTCTTAGATGCTTACCAGGCACACAGCCGACGTCCATCACCGGTGCGCTCTTAGCCCCTGCTTCTTTTCGACAGCAACTATAGCTTCAGATTAGGGCCTGAGGAACAGGACACCGCCCTTCCTGACCATCCCGTGAGACGCCAGTCGCTGTGCCATAAGAGGGTGGAGGCGATTGACACGAACCACGGAATCCTCGATACACCCACAATTGATGCACCGTGTTGCCGGGTACAGGCCACCGGTGCCGTATCTCAGCTCATCGAAGTTTTCGCGAACAAGTAGTCCCTCGCACCGTTGGCAACGCGTGAGGCTTCCTATGGATTTATGCATTAGCATGAGAGCTCCGGTCTGTGTTCCGTCAGCGTTGACGACTCGTTTCACGTCCTTGCGAAACGTGTCACCTTCCCACGCCAACGTGGGGTGGGGGGTTATGGAGCGGCGAACGTGTGCATTGATGACAGCGTAATGGCAGGTGTGGTCTTTTCAAACACTTTCACGACGAGGCCTCGCTGTTGCATCTGCTCCACGAGTCCTGCGTAAGAGGTATCGCGGATAATACGGGCAAACTGTGCCCGGTAGTTTCCCACAATGCTGGCGCCGTCAATCACCACGTCGTAGACGAGCCAATCGCCGGATTGTTCCGCTAACCGGAAATCCAACCAGGTATCAACCTTGGAGCCAATCAGCTTGGTTCCGACCTCGGCAAAGCTGCCCATACGTCGTTCAAAGAGATAGACCATCTGTTCGTCGTGATATTCCTCGATCTTGTTGGCAAACGTATCCCGTAGTAACTGAACATAGAGGCGCACAAATTCCTGCCGCTCCGTGTCATTTAGTCCCGTCCAAGGAGCCCCCAGAGAGCGTTGAGCCATTTGCCCATAATTGACACGGTGTCGTATGACTTGCGCAATTTGTTGGCGGCGTTCCTCAAACTGCTCCGGATGCTTCAGTGCCTCATTCCCGAGAATGGAGAGTAACTCGGTGAACGTGCTTTTCACCGCATACGTAGGAGAGTTTTCGTTCGGCCCCACTCGCGTGACGCCGTCTCTGGTCGCCGGCTGTCTCCGCAGCGTGTTGTGATTCGCGTTATCGGCTACCATGGTCTTGTTGAAGGGCCCCAGGGCGCATCCAGTCACTGCGATGGCCATTCCACAAACAACAATCCATGAAGCGAGATATGATTGCATGGTACCCGGCCGACTAGAGTGATGCATATGCGCAGACACTAATGCTACCTCATGATGCATTCTATGCTTGCTAAGGGATGGTCATCTGGTCAAAATCGCACAGTTTTAGAGAAATGATCGACCTCCCACACGGTCTGTCCTGCTTCCCACCCGACGATGCAATAATGTTATGGGAGTGGTTTCCAACGGCTTCTTGAGGCGGTGTTCCCGGCGCTGCAGATCGGCGAGCTTGGCAAGGTGTCCTTGCGGCAATTGCAGAACTCGTTCGAGCTGGTCACGCAGGTCGGTTCGGTTCGGTGCCGTTTGAAAAGATGCAATATACGATTCTGCCTGGCTGGACGCACGCGCGCGATCTCGCGAGCTCATCCTGAGCCGTCTCAGCCGGTTTCTAATGAAGAATGCAAGGTCCATTGGGCTGTCTCCTCTTCACCGTTCCGGTACCGGCACCCACTTCCACTGCGCTGAGAGAGTCGCCTCCGATCGACAGCTTTTATTCAGAGACGACCATCGAGGCACGATCGGCATGCTTCACTACCGAACGTTGCTCCGCAGGAGACGTCAAGCCTGTGCTGCGTGCGCCGGGAATCGCCTGTACAGGTTTGCGTTCATTTTCATCCCGCCAGCAACTTTGTTCTGCGATCATCACCTGACCGATACTGGCATCTTTGGGTATCCTGCCCATGCAGTCCCGTATTGTGTCTTCAACTGAACCAGCTGCTATGTCCGCCTTGTTGGTTGCATCGGTACCAGGGGCAACTATTGTCGACTGCCGGTCTTGAGCTCGTGCGACTGGCAGTCCGAGACACCCCCCAATCAATAGTCCTAAAATCCAGATTGTCTGGCGAGTTACGAGAGGTGTCATGTGCTTGCCCTCCTCTGGTGAACTTCAAAGGCGAATCTCGATGTTAGGCTTTGGACTAGGAACTAGCTGGTCAAAATAGCTCACATTAAATTTATATGCCCCTTTATAACCCATTGACATCAATCTGGAAGTTGCAGGCGAGTGCGCCGAGGTCGATGCCAAGAAGAGTCGCGATCTATACGATTTCGCGGATATATGGTGCAGCTAGAAGCGATGCTCTCACACCCAGTCTCGGGACTCGAAATAGGCATACACCAATACGCCGAAGATGCTCGCCGCATACACTATCGTGGCCGTGGCAAAGGGATGATGGGCGAACCATAGGAAAACCGATGGAATGAACGAATGGTCCACGCTGAATCTTTCTGATGAATGCCAAAGAGTCACTTGTGGCCAAACATGTACCAAAGTACGGCGGCAAAAGTGCTCACGAAGACGAACTCAATCAAGGCCAGTGCAAGAACCTCGATCGGAATGGCATGAAGGGAATATTTCATACGGACTCCATGCAATGCGGGATGAAACCACTACTTTGTAATTCTTGCATTGCCACTCAATATCAGGGCTTAACACTTCCGTCTTTCTCCAAGCCTGCCGGCCGGATAGCCGTTATGACCCCAGGGACCGGTCTTCTTCACCTGTGATGCATGACTCCGCCAAACCGGCTCTGTCCTCCTTCGGGGCACCATACCTATTCAACAGCTCTTGTATGTAATAGTTAACAAGGGCTCCCTCATCATCACAGAGCGGAGGCGAAGAAGGCATAGAGAGCAGATGCTCGCAGGCACGAATAAACATCTGTACTTCTTTGGTGAGTACCAAGGGTACGTGTTTCCCTTTCATCAATGATCAGTGAGCCAGCTTCGCTTAGTCCGCAACGTTAACGTGGCAAGCCACATTTCATGTCATCGGCTCCGTAGGGAGTTGCGACATTACACGAGTAACTACTACCGATCCGATCAAAATTGCTCATGGGGAGGAGTGACGGACAGAAGCGATATCTCTTGCCGCGTTTGCGAATGTTCCTGCCTCAATTGCTGATGTTCAGAACCTGCTTCAACATTTGCTGCATCTGTTCATGCTCCTGGTCAGAGAGATTATCGACTTTCAAGAGGACTTCGCTGAGACGGATATATTCCAGGATACTGTGCCGGTACTCCAGCTTACTCCGCTGTTGCGGATTTAGTTTTGACAGTTCAACCGCATAATATTCAACGATACCCTCTTCGTCTTCGGATAACCCAGGACTTTTAGGCATGAGAGCGGTTGCCAACAGATTTTCGCAGCATTGGAGATAATCTTGAACTTCTTTGCGAACGGATGAAGTTCGAGGATCCGCCATGGGCCACCGCCTTTCTCACAAAAAGACGGCGGTCGAGCCTTCCAGGAGTCCGTCGGCAGTTGTGGATGGGTCAAGAAAAACAGTTTCGGACCCTTTCGCGTGTCAGTGGAGGTTGACCGACTCGATGGCCGCTTGGATCTCGTCGAGGACGGTCAATTTTTGTGTCATGTCCAGACCCTGCGATTGCGCGAGATCCTGTGCGCAGAATCGCAAAAGCGGAATCAGCACGCGGCACTCATCTCGCAAATGTTTATCGAAGGTGAAGCCGCGCAGGGTGGGGCCGACCATTTGACGAACCTCCCCGTCATACCGTGGATCTGAATGATCGAGCCGCCGCAATGCCTTCACTTCCTTCTCTAACAATTCCGCCAGTGATTTGATCAGAGTTAAAATAGAATCCAACCGCAGACGGCCTTCAGTCCATTCGGTGGCAATGTGTGCGTTCAGAGATGTTTCCGGCATGTTCTTTTTGCGGAAGATGGCTTTGCCGGAAGAAGGCCATTGTCTAAACCATTCACGAGCGAGCACGAAGGCGTAATAGACAACCGCGATGCCGCCAGCAGTGGCCGACAACAAGAAGAGAACGGCGGTCAAGTCCAGATTCTGCATAATTTTTGTCCGTGACCCCTGCAGTTCGCTGATGAGCGCATCCGATCAGATTCCGCTATACAGAACAATCTCAATACGTCGATTCATCCGCCGCCCTTCCTCAGTCTCATTACTTGCGATCGGTCGGATGTCCCCATACCATTCAATGATAAAGCTTTGCGAAGCCGCTCCATTCTCCTGCAGAGCGTGGACTGCTTGAATCGCCCGTGCTTTCGATAAGGCCAACTTCTCGAAATACTCGTCAGAATGGTCATTGACCGAGGCCTTGTCGGCGTGCCCGGCAACTCGGATTTCCTTGAGAGAAGCCGCTTTGAAAAGAGCGCCCATCTGCTTCAGCAAGTCGATACCATCAGGTTTGACCTCATGACTCCCGGCATCGAACAGCAGCCGTTCGGTCATCACGACGGTGAGATGATCGCGGGCTCGTTGCATCCTGATATCACCATTGAGCAATGCGGTCCCAAACAGCTGTTCCAAGTCTTTCTGGACCTGGTGGAGCGGCTGCTCCGTCGTGTCGACGCATCCGATCAGTAGAGTCATGGTCATCAGCGCACTTCCCAGGAATGTGACGGTCCTCACGGTCATGCTCTCCCGCCTTGCTCGGTTCTCCCTTGTTCGCACGTTCGACCCGCTGCCCGTAATCTGTGACGAGGCACTTCACTGTCACGCCTTCTTCTCTGCAGACAGCGGCTCACGCTCTCGCTGTATGGCAGCACGCCCGGCCTCAGCTGCCTCGCTCAGGACCGCCTGGTTGTCTTTGACAAACTCGCGTCCCTTGTCCACCGCCTCATCAAAGACCTCGGCGACCTTGCCGGTCAGTCCATGGATACTCTCTTCGACTCGCCGCGCATACCCTCGCAACTGCTTCCGTGACGCACTACCCGACTGCGGCGCAAGCAACAGCGCTATCCCGCCCCCCACCAACCCTCCGATCACAAACGCCCATCCCATACCTCCCAATAAACTCCCTTTGTCATCTCTCATTGAGCGTCCCTCCTTCTTCATCGACCATGCTTGCTTCTCGGCGAGTACATGCCTCGACGACAACCGTGTGATGGCCATGCCTCCTACCGTGCTTGGCCAGAGCGACCAGCAGACCGTCTCATACCCCGGCTAGACCACCATGCCGTCATCCAGGAGGCCGGCCAGATCCTCTGCATGCTCTTCTTCTTGCGCAAGAATCCGCTCTAAGAGCTGACGGGTTGTCGAATCATCCGTGCCGACATAATCGACCATTTCGCGATAGCTGTCGATCGCGATCCGTTCGGCGATCAGGTCTTCCGTGATCATCTCCACCAAGGATTCCGCTTCGACATACTCCGAGTGGCTCCGGTTCAGCATCCCCTCAGGGGACAAATTCGGCTCTCCTCCAAGTTGGACAATGCGTTCGGCCAATTGATCGGCATGGGCTTGTTCCTCAGTGGCATGCTGGAGAAACTCGCCCTTCACGCTAAGGGAACTGATCCCGGTGGCCATGAAGTAATGGCGCTTATAGCGAAGGACACAAACGATTTCCGTCGCGAGGGCATCATTCAGGAGCTTGATCACCGTTTCTGCTTTGGCCTTGTAACCCGATGTCATGGCGCCGTCCTCAATCCCTTCACGAGCCCGATCCCGGAGCGTCTTCACGTCCGTCAGACCGAGTGCTTCCTTCGCGATTCCTTCCTTTCGAGACGTTTCTTCACGAGCCCGATCCCGGAGCGGCTTCACGTTCGTCAGACCGAGTGCTTCCTTCACGATTCCTTCCTTTCGGGACGTTCGAGGCGCTGCGGTTTCAGGCTGCACCGATTTCGATGTGGCTTCTTTCACGATACCCTCCTTGCGGGGGAAACACCCCCTGTTCTATTTGCTGATCATGAGTCAATGCTCTCATGCATGGCCGTCTCGCCAGTCTTCGTGCCTAGGACATCCTCTTCACGAACCAGCACGAATGTTTCATCGTCGCCCTCTACTTCTGTGGCGGCGTATTTTTTGTACAGGACATGCTCACCCGGCTGAAGAGTGGTCTTCACAAATGTCTTCTTCTTGATTTTCTCCTTCGAGTCCTTATCCTCAATCAAGCGACCGGTCCCCACAGCGAGGACTTCTCCTTCCTCCGGTCTCTCTTGCGCGCTGTCTGGAATGATAATGCCGCCGGCACTCCTCGCGCTCGGCTCGCCGGTCCGGATCAATACCCAATCGTGTAACGGTGTTAACTTCATCGACGTACGTCCTTTCATTCACGTGCGGAGATGGACCCACCTGACCCTGTCTAGGCTTGACAGGACCATCGGAGCAAGACTACCCGTACGGACACGATGTCCCACCTTCGATGTCATACTATGTCTCTCGAACGGTAGGGCAGTCTGACCAAAATTGCTCAGAGTGGGGACATTTCCCCTTGAGCTGACATCTCACTCACTATCTCCCGGGATTGACTTGGATCCATCCGTATGGACTGTAGACGTGGGAGGCCATTGAGCAATGGTGCATGAGATATCTCGGGACGTCTCGTTCGTCCTTCATAAGATAAAAGTCCAGTTCGCGCATTAGCCCCTCCAACACCCGAACACGCACCGGTTCAATGAGTGAGCTTTTTCGATAGAGTTCGACGCTATGCGGGCCGTCTTTGGTCGCCCAGACCCGGGCAACGAGCGTGTCCTTTCGCTCCTCCTCGCCGTACCAGATTTCGAAATGTTGGTCGGCGCGATCGCCGGCGCCCTCGGACCAATTGCGACCCGGAGATATCTGCATCCGTTTTTCCATGGCACACCTCCTACCCGTGTAATAGCCTTCGTGCCTATCAAATTTCTGGCCCCACTAGGGACATCTAGCATCGTCACGCAAGGACTTGTCTGGCTCGTACGGGGCCAGATGGTCACCAGCACATGACCACGAGGGCAGTTCATGTTGACTCCGAGGCTCGGGACAGCTCACACAAAACAGCCGTAGAGGCGGGCTTGAATCAGACGCGAAACAAATAGTGAGGGCGCGCGAGAGAGAGTGAGGCGGTCTGTGTAATCAACACTTGCCTGTACTCTAATAACCCTGAAGCGTGGTGAGTCAATGCGACGAGGACGCGGACAACCCCATAAGACTACGAATTCGCACGGGTATATTTATTTTCGTGGGTCTTTCACTATTGAACAACGGCAACCCCGATCTAGTGATTACTACCTGATCACTTCAGCACAGACCGCTGCAGGACTTCTCGCCATGATGACACATGGTCGGCTCGAAGATAGATTGGGACCTTCTAGGACTTGCGGGTATCCTGTTCGCCCTTATGTCTTTGGTCATGAGTGCGTACATGTTGCTTCTCTGGTATGTGCTTGGTGGCAGGTAACTGTTACTTAACTAAGGGACGCTGGAGCCATGTCATGGCCACCCCTCACCTGAGCGAAGGGCGGTTGATTATGTCCACGTGCGATATCTGCCACGCCGATGATGTTGTTGCACAACGTTCCTCCCGAGGGACAGACGCGCAACAGCGAGTGGTTGTACACCAGCAATGTCCGCGAGGGCACCGATGGCATCTGGCATTCGAAATCGCAGATAACCCGTTGGGCGATAGGGACACCCTGATCTGTGATTGTCCAGTGGAGGGCGTGTCGATCTGAGGAGTAGGCAGGAGGAAGGAATCGAGGTGGCGGAGTCCTAGTCGTGCAGGACGACATTCAGGAGAGAGCTATGCACGTGCAATTCACCGTTGTAGTCAATGAAACCCAATTTCCGGAACTTGTTCATAAAATAACTCACCCGCGAGCGTGTGGTCCCGATCATCTCGGCGAGCGTTTCCTGGCTGATCTTTGTAATGACTGTCTCCGGCTTCCCTTCTTTGCCAAAATGCGCCAACAATAGCAGCACTCGCGCGAGTCGCTTCTCGCTGGAGTTAAAGAGCTGATCCACCAAATCCTCTTCGACTCGAATGGTGTGCGCCAGCAAATAGGCCATAAACAGCTCGGCAAAGACAGGCTCCTCGTGCAGCACGCGCACCATGGCGTCCTTGTTGATGCGCACGATATTGGAGTCTTCCACGGCCGTCGCGGTCGCCGCGCGAATGGCCTGTCCGGCAAGGCAGGATTGTCCAAAAAATGCACCCGGCTCCAGAATCGCAATCACGGCTTCTTTGCCTTGTTGCGAGACCACCGTCAGTTTCACCTTGCCTGTCTGGATATAGAACACCGCCTCTGCGGCATCCCCTTGCGAGAAGATCGAGTGCTTCTTGGCGGTGAGCAGAGTGGTTTTCCCCTTGCCGACTTTGCTGAGAACTAGCTCGGGATCAAAGGGTGTTGTACGCGCACGCGTCATGCATCGACCTCAACTGGGAAGTGTAGAGAACATTTATTTTTGCACCCCGCGCTATGAAATAGCAAATAGGGCTATCGTTTATCGTGCGCGGTTCAAGGAATACGACGCGCCGGACGCCGGCACGCGTGCTTGCGCACCATCCATATGCTGTTGCAGTTCCATCAGCGCATGATTGAGTTGTTTGACCGAACAGTGGCGCAAGGTATGAATGCTCTTACCTGTCCACAGCCGCAATGCCTTTCGGGATGGTGAATTCAGCGTCAGCAGATATGTTTGGGGTGTCTGGCTCATGATGTCCTCCTTGGTGTCTATGCCCGGTCGCCTCGAGCGTTCTGTCACACTGCTCGGAAAACAGCGAGCAGATCACTCAACGCCAGGGTCTTGTGTTTCAATACCGCTCTTTCCGCTTTCAATTCATCGAGAGCACTCGCTTTCGCAACGCCATCCGTCAGGCATGCTGTGACAAGCGATCCTACCCGATCGCACTCCTGCTCGACCTTCCCCTTTACCACTTGATTCACCGACAGCATGTCCAGCACCGTGGCTCTCGTCGAGGCCAGACTGGCTTGGAATTGTGGTTCCGGATAGCTGATGCGTGCCGCCTCGCTCACGCAGCGGTCCAAGCTTTGCGCCAGAAAGAGGTATAACCTGGCCATCGTGTCCGTGATGTCTATGTGACTCTGAACAGTGGATGAGGTATTCATCATTCTCCCTTTCATCACAGGCGTGATGTCATGTCTTGAACTCATGGTAAACAGACTGCGTGGTCGTCATAGAGTCCCCACGGGGGCCTTCGGTTCCGTTGACCCCTGCATCGACATTTTCAGTTCGTGAATGGCCTTTGTGACATCCTGTTCTGTCGATCCGAACCGATCGCCCATTACCTTGATCGCTTGCCGGATGGCTGTCGTCATCTTCGCAATGTGCTCCTCAGATGTCATGGAATTCTCCTTGTTACCGGTCGTGAGGACGACCTTGCCCGCGCGGTCCGCTTCATGGGTTGAGGCAAAGATCGCCCGCTGACAGCATGGCCACACGCCGTTTTTCGGCATCACTTTCAGTCGCCATCGACGAAGCTAACACCCACACGAGCATGCACAGCGTAGTGAGTCCAATCATCTCAATCATAGAGCACCCCCGTACCACCAACACTCACTGAATCTTCTCGTCTTCTTATAACAACTTGGAAGCTACCAGTACGGCGGGTCCCCTGTGAACGGAATCAGTCTGGGCAATTCCCTCCCGTCTTGGGGAAAACACGAAGAGACCAGTCGTAAACAGACTGACGAGAATGAGCGACGCCACGATGAAGGTAGTCGTCGTCGAAATCCTCGGGAAAGCGTCTTGTGCACTCGAGACCGCAACTCGATCGGCCGTCAGACGGTTAGAATGTGCGCCTGCCTGTTGCGCCCCTGTCATGGTCGCGACCACTGTTGCGCTTCCAAGCTGTTCTTGAATTGCCGCTCGAACTGGCTCGTAGGCTTCTTGAACTGTGGCCATTTCTACGATTGCTGTTCCCAACCGCTCTTGCCTCAATCTCGAACGCTTCTCGCTGTCTTGGGTCGCGACAACAATTCCTCGGCCAATATTCGGCTGCCAATTCGCGAGGAACGTATTATCCATCTTCTCTCCCATGGCCTCTGTCACCCCAATCATCTGGGGGTTGTCGTGGGCGGCGCGTTCCACCGAGGTCCACAGTCCACTGCGAACTCCACGTCGGGTGAAATTGACGATCGAGCGACCCATGACTGTTTGAACTCTGGCGGTATGCTCGGCCTCCGCCCACGAGGCACCGATGGTGATTGAATCGAGATAGCCATAAGGGGAGTGTTGCCACTGATTCCGTTCGAAAGCCAGACCATCAAGTTGAGCGATGGCTGCAGCCGCATGCTTCGCATGGCTACGTTCAAGGAGGGCACCATCCACGATGGCTTGACCGAGCACCGGTTGGAGCAAGTCCATCCCCGTAAGATTGCCGGTGGGCTGTGCTCGCGACCCTCCTACGGTTCCTATTTGCATCCCATTTGCAGCCATGAGCAATACACCACTGGCCACAATCGTGGCACACAATCCTACCGCCACGATCAAGTCCATAAACTCGAATCTCTGTTGCATAGGCACCTCACATTACCAGGTGGGGGCTTGGCTGGAAGTTCGCTTCTCCCATGCCAACCCCCCGCCTCCGAGAGTTTCAGAAGCCTCATTGTGGCCTTCAGATCCTTACTGCTTTATCCGCTCGCCCTCTCTCACCGAAGGCGCAGTTGTCACGTTCGATCCGACCACAGGCGATTGACCGGCTCCGCCATGCTCCATTAGCTTGGCATTGTTCTGATCCACATTGTTCTGATCCATTAACGTCGGAATCATATTCGTGTCGCCGGACGTCGCGGCCTCCAATAGGGATTGGCTATAGGTCAGATTCTTCTGACCCTTATCGTTCGCAAACTCGCCACCAGACGGATACCCAGGATGCTTAGGCAGCATCGACGGGTTCGCCAGGACAAGCCCAGTCATTCCGAGAAACACGAAACCTGCTATCGTCATCGTGAAAAGTCTCATAAAGAACCCCCTTTGTTGCACACACCATCTTCTCCTCATCAAAGATCTCACTCCTGACCACGCGAGCGGCCTTATGCGAGGACTGTCAAACCTCTCAGACGTTCTGCGTTGAGCGCGGAGACTGAGAATTGATCGCGCTAAGACATGGAACAGGACGCGCAAGGCAGTCAACGTAACTGAAGCCTCAGAACAACATACCGCTCCCTGCATTGAGATAGTGGTCTATATCGAACACTATGCCTGGTCACACGCATCATTTCGCGGTTAACTCGAAAGCAGGTGCGTCAAGACGAGCCCAACTATCCAGGCTATGACGTAGAAACCCAAAAATACTTCTGAACGTCCGTCAGTCCAAATGCGCATGGCGGCCCTCTCGATCTCCGAAATTTTCACTTCTCGCGCATGGATGAATGCACCGTATGAGGCGCATTTCCCGCGCCGGTGTTGGAGACAAACATTTCTTCGATAATATCCTTTGCTTCGTTGGAAAGCGCAAAGTCCACGAAGGATGCTGCGGTAGAATTGGATTCGTGTTTGCGGAGCAGGAGAATCGGCCGGCGCAAGCGATATCGGCCATCGCTCACAGTCTGCTTGGCCGGTTCAACTTGGTCGACACTCAAGAGGGCCACACCGACGCCATACGTAACCGCATCGAGGGCCACACCGAGAGATACATAGGTCACCGCCGAACCATTGCCAGCCACGCTGCTGATCGCTCGCTGATCAGACCGGCTCACATGAGCGGAAGGAGGGATTTTTCCCACAATGTCCAAGATCGTTTCGAACGTTCCGCGTATAAGCTGATTAGAAGGACGATCAATGAGCTCGATTCGAGCATCGATGCCCCCCACATCCGACCATTGAGTCACAAGGCCTGAGAACATGGCCGCAAGCTGCCGCGATGTGATCTCTCTAAGCGGATTGGCAAAATCCACCACCACAGCAATGCCATCCCAAGCAATCGGAGTGGCGACGAGGTCCGGGTCGATTTGTCCTGTCACGGCCAAATCTGCCTCGCCCGATTTCACCATGTGAGTCGGCTGAAATGACGGATCCCAGCGGATCTCAACGACAGCGCCCAAATGCTGCTTCTCAAACGCTCGCGTCAGCCGTTCGACCATGCGAAGTTCTGGACCGTTTCCGGCAATCGTGATGGCGGCGGACAGTGCCTCGTCCGCTGGCCACACCAAGACCGCAAGTGCCACGATGAGGCTTATGACCATCCCCGCATACCGATGCCTCAGGCCTCTCTTCAAGTCTGTCGCTCGTCGCTCAACGATGTTCATGCCTCACCAATCCCTCAACAACGGACCAACGCCACTCACCTGAATCTTCCTTTTGTGAACTTGGCGGTGGGAGCTCCGGGGACACGTGCACGGCTCTGAACCGGAGAGGCGTGCCCCGTCCGATTGCCTTCAATGACGGGATCAATATGCTCACCGCACAGAAGGCAGCGCCACCCGTCTACCTGGCCGGAGTCCCACAGTTCTTTCAACTGGGTAGTCACCATGAAGCCTTTGCAGCGCGGACAACGCATTGCTATTTGTCCTTCCGGCAGATCTCGACGATCGCTTGCAGGTTTCCATCTTGCGGACTAATCATTTCGAGCATCCCTTTGTGTTCCGGCGCTCGCTTGAAGAATGTGGCAAAATCTTCGTCATACGGGTTCTCCACAGTGGTCGTGTCGCCGCTGTTACGGTTATAGACCGTTTCATGGACGAGCGCGGAAACGGTCTGCGTGCCGTTGGCACGTATGGGGCTCGTGACCTTCCAAAATATCGGACGCTGATTCAATGTCCCTCTCACTCCGTCGACCGGGATGCTCGAACACAATCGGGTGCCCTTCTTCACCTCAACATGGTCACCTTTATCGTTAAATTGAGCGAGGCCCGCTGCCGGTACTCCAATGACCATTGCTGACACAAGCAGGTGTAGGAATTTGAGCATCACACACCTCCATTTCTGGTTCAGGGCGTAGGACAACACTGACCAATTCTGCTCCTTACGTGGCGGCCACCGGAACTGCCCGCCGCATGAGATACACCGCGAGAACCAAGGCCAGAACCACGAGCACATTCGACCCCAGATCGAGCAGATACCGGTGAAACACCTGATCGGTGAGCTCCTCCATCGAGGCAATCTGGGCGCCAGTCGTGAGGATTCGCCTGGTCGATGCGATGACACAAATATATAAAAATGGTTCTAGCGTAATGACTTTAGTTTTCAGGAAGTTAATGATGGTGCGGAACAACTCCAGCAGGATAATGACCAACAGCAAATCATGAACCAGCGCGAGCACGGCGGGAACCGTTGCTGATCCCACGGAGAGGAGGAAGACATACCAGGAGTGAGCGAATACCACCATGCCGATCAGGAGAAAACTGAATCCGGTTGTGATGTAGCCCAAGCCGTCCAACGTTTCCATCACACCGATGGTCTTTGCATCGGTGGTCGGATTCGTAGTCGTCCACCCACTCCTCAAACCACGCATTACAGTGCTCACTGCCGTCTCCTTCATGTCTGAGAAACTAGCCCGTGCCCATATGGAGACCGGTTGGGCTACTCACTGCGCGTCATCTCGATCCTCGGGCATAGAGGCCCAGATCGCTATCCCCCAAGTCATCACCATCAACCCCAGTAGGCTGTAGATTTGATACATGTTCAGCTCCCTTCCTTTTCTACGAGTGGCACTAACTGCCTCGTGGTCTCTTCTATTTGGCAGATCTGCTGCGCCGTCATATGCTGCTGAGTGGTCATCTGAACGGGAATCCTCGTTAAGCAGGCTGTCAGAGTGTCGTCTGAGACATTGGCGATTCTGACACTCTCTTCATTCGGGGCCACAATCATGGCTCCCTCTAGGAGCCTGTCCTCCGCACGAAGAGGCCATACGACCCCGGACCACGCGACGGTCGCCATCGCAATCAATACGAACCGGTTCATTATCAGGTAGGTTTTCATCAGAGGCTCCTTCCCCTCGGCGACGACTCGATGACGCGAGTGTACTTCCGTCACGGACACACTGGACGCAATCAAGAAGAACACAGATTACAAGAGGAGCGGCGGAGACTGGAGAATCGGATCGCGCGCTTAGAAGTCGAGAACGGCGCGAGGGATAGGACAGTCGGCGTAGCTCAGTACCGAGTTCACCCTACAGGCCTGCAACGGACTAGTCAATCAGGTGCAATCGCGTTTGCACGATAACAAATTGATTCAGCACAGTTATGTTTATTTCGTTGGGACCTCGTCGGTCAATTACACTGCCGGTGAAACATTCTTAGCGAACTTTCGCATCACGGGTTATGACACTGGCTCAGACACTGGCTTAGCATCTTTGTGACCGGCATTATTTCCCGTCCAATGGGAATACCGGCGGTTGGCCCAGATGATCACTTCTTCTTTATGTAACTCGCCATATCGCCTTTGCAGCACCGAGCCAAACCTGGCAAGATCGCCCTGAATCTCATCAAGATCTTCCATCGTGATCTTCGCCCAAGTGTCTTTCAGTGGAGTCCTGAGTTGTTCCCAAAACTGGCCGAATTGTTCTTGATTCATCAGGTGCTCCTTGGTTATTGGATAAATCTCCGTTAGTTCCGTTGGCCACGGACCAGAGAGAATGCGACAGTCAGCGTAGCTCACCACATGTGTACCTAATAACCTTGATGCCTGTTGAGTCAATGCGACGAGGACGCGCACGACCCTATAAAGCTATGACTTCACACGGGTACATTTATTTTGGTCTCTTTGTTGTGCATCCTTTTTAAGGACATATTCTCCTTTGTCAGGTGCACCCACGCGGCGTGGATGGTCCCACTCCTGTGATCACTTTTGACCAGACACGCAATCCGTACCCGTCTATATTTTGTCAGAATGAAGGTGTCGTCAAAAGGTTGGCAATGACGACGCGCGACTAGACTTCGGAGCTTGTACATTCGTGTCTTTCTTCTTGATTAAAGGCGGGAGATGCTGACGCACGGACTACTTTCAGCGGGGATTCCGAACCAGATCGGTCATGCCATTGGATATCTGCGACAGTGGCTTCCCCTCTCGACGAGCACATCGCGATTTCCAGGAACACGAATGCTCCTGAGGCCCAAGCATACAGGTGACTGCATGTGGCAACGTGTGGCTCGTCAACGATGGAGTGATTATCTGCTGGGCTCGCTCGGATGGTATCCCTGGCAATGCAAGCGGTGCCATATTCGCTCATACTTTCGCCTACGTTTCTAATCAATTCGGTACTGGTTCCACGCCGAAGCCTCCCTTCTTGACTTCCGGGGAAGAACTCTCCCATAGTCATACGTCATCTTAAGATCTTAAACACATTCCACATTTCCCTGCGGCCTTTTCTTTTTGACCGCCGATTATGTGAAAGGCGGTCGACAATTCGCTCCACCTTGCTTCTAACCGACGAGAATGGCCACCGCTGGGAGATCAGAATTCCAGCAGACGGCTCAATTGAACACCGTCAAGAAGGCCGAAGAACCTGGCTGGGTGGCTGGCCTGCCTCACTGCCTTCCTCAAAACACGTTGACAAGCTTTTCGATAGTGCAACCCTGGTGCTCAAAGACACTGACACATGACCCATCATGATCTGTTAGCGCTCCTGCCCCACTTCCCAGGCAACGACCTTCTTCCGACCCTTCAAGGACGAAGAATCTGAGCAGCGGTTTGTGAATCTGCTGTGACATGAGAATGATTCGAGAACACAATCGGTTGCAGAGGGACGCTCCCCCATTGCTACCTCGAGATGCCCATGAGGGAGGAGGTCTTCGGAATTGTCGTCGATCATCGGCACGAACTAGTACGAGCGAACGTGGAGGTCATGTCATAGCCGCCTTTGCCATCTATCTCTCCTTCTGGCAGATTTCCACGATCGCATTCAGGCTCCCATCTCGTGGACTGATCATTTGAAGCATCCCCTTGTACTCCGGAGCTCTTTTGAAAAATGTGGCAAAATCTTCGTCTGGATACGCGTTCTCCACGGTGGTCGAGTCGCCGCTCTGACGGTCATAGACCCTTTCATAGACCAGCGCGGAAACGGTCTGCGTGCCATTGGCTCGCATGGGGCTCGTCACTCTCCAAAATATCCGGTGCTGGTCGACGGTACGCTGCACCCCATCGACCGCGACGCTCGAACACAACCTGATTCCCTTTTTCACCTCAACATGGTCACCTTTATCGCTAAATTGAGCGAGGCCGGCGGCTGGAAGTCCAATGACCATCGTGGATACAAGCAGCTGGAGGAATTTGACCTTCACACACCTCTTTCCCGTCTGCTGACAAAAACTTTTTAAGTGCCTGCCGATCGCCTGAATGGGAAATAGACATGTCATTGGCTCCTCTCCTCTGATGGTTTAATGGCGAATAGGATCTTGGGCCTCTAGATGGATGAGTTCTTCGGGTAATGACCGCTCCTCTTGAGTCGATTCCCCAGCCGAGAGCACGTCATCCACCTGCCATTCACTGCACGTCAGTTCTCCGGAACGTGGATGTGACAAGGCATACCCCTTTCCTTGTGAAACACGTTTTCGGGACTTTCGCGTCATACTGCTCCCTTGTGCTGGGCGAGGAATGGCCCAGCATCTTGGTACCCGTCATAATTTCCGGTCCAATGGGAATACCGGCGGTTGGCCCAGATGGTCACTTCCTCTTTATGCAGTTCGCCATATCGCCGCTGCAGCACAGAGCCGAACTTGGCCAGATCGCCTTGAATCTCGTCGAGATCCTCTTTCGTAACTTTCTCCCATTTCGCGTTCAGCGGAGTCCTGAGTTGTTCCCAAAACTGCCCGAATTGTTCCTGATTCATCACGTGCTCCTTGGTTAGTTAAGTGGTTGATCTTGCCCAGTGCCTTTAAGACGGACCGCTTAAGAGATGCTCCAGCCCCTGATCCGCAAAACGGCGGAGAAGCGGCTGAGGCTGGTGTATCAGACGCGCTAAGAAGAGTGAGTGACTTAGGAGAGAATGAAACAGTCAACGGGGCTCAACAACATGCCTGTACCTAATAACTCTGAAACGCGGTGAGTCAATGCGCCCTTCTAGGTCCTTCGAGTTACTGGTAGGGCAGCAGGCGACGGAGCGTCGCGGAACCGAGACGATTTAGAATCAGCAAGAAGACTTGTTTTCGTTCGTGTAAGTCTTGCCGCATGGCCAAGTGATCAATGTGACGAATCTCGGTCCCGAGGTCCGAGATGGCAGCCTTGACCGCCCACGACAATATCTCCGAATCTTCTGCGTGAACCAACTTTGCGTAAATCGAAGGAGAGTCTGGATCCCTCTTGCCTATTGCGAATTGAGATGTCGACATGCCACTCCTTTCGCCGTGATTCCCAATGAACGCGCCATCCATGAGCAGCACACGCACGGGAGAACATTTATAGCATTACAGTGTGTGTAGTTAGATCAATCAGGTGATATGTCGCCGATACCAGTTCTAGGTCCTTACAAATCACCAGATGAACCCAGTATCCCCCTTAGGATGGAGGCGGTCTGATCAAAATTGCTCAAGGGTGACGTTGAAAAGAGATCGTCTCTATCCACGTGGAGAACATCTGGTAGCGTGGAGCGCCCGCAAGACTCCATCGTCGCATGTGCGTACAAAGCCTTCACCGACGCCCCACGAATCAGCAATACTAGCCAATCGTGATCTCCACAGTTTTCTGCTTCGCCTTTACGGATTTGGGAAGATGCACCTGGAGCACGCCGTCCTTGATATTGGCGGTCACGTTACTGCCATCCGCGTCCTCCGAAAGGGAGAACTTGCGCACGAAGCTCCCGTAGGCGCGTTCGATGCGGTGATATTTCCTCCCCTTTTCTTCCTTCTCGAATTTCCGCTCGCCGGATATCGCTAGGACGCCATTTTCCACTGTGAGCCGCACGTCCTCTTTCTTCATGTCCGGCAACTCGGCTTGGATGAGGTATTCCTTCTCATCCTCCGTAATGTCCACCAGCGGCGACCACTGGGCAACCGTGAGGGCCTCTTTCCCCCCGTTTGCCGTCGGCTCCCTGGTCGAAAGCAGCGTCGCCAACTGGCTTTCCAATTCATGCCGATCGTGATCTTTGAAAGGGTTCCATCGAGTTCTGCTGGTAGGATCCCACCGTAATAGTGTGTTCATGGCTCGTCTCCTTTAGCGTCGAATGGCATTCCCATTCGATCACCGCTTTATATGATTACTTGCGGGCTTCCCCGGCCAGTTGCTGCTCTGCCTTCACCCAGTCTTCCAAATCCCTGCCTTCCTGCTGCCCTCTTTGCAGGTACAGTTCATAGGCCCGCCGCGCAATGCGCTCGTAATCCCATCCGGCCTTAGATATCTGGAACGGCGGACCGGACTGTTCATCCTGCTGATCGACTCTGGATATGCTGGCCGATCCCGGCGTTGTTGGGTTCGAAACCTTTTCCCTGACCATCGTGCACCTCCTCACGTTGCCATGTGGTTCATGGTGCAAGTGTTGACCTGAAGAACACTTCCCGTTACGCAATCCGTCCGATGCGTCCGTTGAACAGATATGTCGCAACCAACACGATCCCGATCAATGACAGCACCAATGGAATCTCGACCGCTAACGAAGACATTCCAGTGTAATTCAAGACGCCGGTGATCAGACCGACCGTCAGTAAGACCAGTGCATAGTAGAGCATGGTTCACTCCTCTCTATGGAATGCGAGCGTGAATGGTACAGCCTCTGACGTAGTGGCCGGAACCTTGCCCGCCTCCATTAGCGGATCAGGAAACCGGACAGGCAAAGGAGTCAGGGCACCCGGTGTGCAAAGACGGCGGAGACTGGGGAATCGGTCTCGCTGGGAAACAGCAGGAAGCGGGAGGATAAGACAGTCAACGAGCGTGACACCTCACAAGTACCCTGGGCGCAATTGACTAGGGAGTCAAGGGATATAATGAGAGGCTCCGAGGTAGTCGAGCCATGGGATCGTTGGGATCGTTGAATTATCTTATGCCAAGTTACCCTTTATAGCGCTTGACACCTGTGTCTATAGCGCCTAGCGTGAACCTATGACGTATTGAGCCACGCCGACTGTCCTTTCCCTCGCGCATTTATCTTCCTCCTGCGCGATTGATTTCCTGGTCTCCGCCGCTTCTACGCCGAATTGTTTCAAGACGCGTGCTCTACTTTCCCATGACCGGAGGCGAAGGCTATTCCTCCGGCGAGGAAAGGCGCCTTGGCACTGCGTCGATCGAGGGTATCGCAGATGGACTTTTGTCGTCACATGGCTCCGGAGCTCTGGCTCGCACTGTTCTTGGTGTGCATGTCAGGAGCGCTTGTGACGGCGGCATACATAACGTCGCAGTAAAGGACATTCGTACAATTGCCATAGCAAAGACATCGTTTGCCTAGTAGAAGGAGAAGACACCATGAGCAAGGAACGCATCGCCATATCGCCGGATCTGTACGACATCATGCCGTTGGACTATCAAGACCTCGTCAACCATGCCACCTATGGCAAGGAAGACCGGGGGTGGAAAGATATCGGCACCTCGAAGGAACTCATCGAACAGCACTCGCTCTGTGCCGGATGTCCCGAGTCCATGGCGTTTCGCTATGTGCTCGCCGCGCTTCCCAACCCGGAAGACACCGTCATGGTCGGCTCGACGGGCTGCACCAGCCTGGTCTTCCCGCATGTTGCCATCCACAACATCCACTCGCTGTTCGGCAATCAGAACGCGGTGGCCTCCGGCCTGAAGCGGGCCTTGACGGTCCGCTTTCCGAATCGCATCAAGGATGTGGTCGTGCTGGCGGGAGACGGGGCCACCGTAGACATTGGCCTGGACATGACGCTCCAAGCTTGGTTCCGCCAGGAAAAGTTTACGACCATTTGCTTCGATAACGAGTTGTACGCCAACACCGGTGGCCAGGAAAGCGGCCTGATGCAGAAGGGATTCGTGGCCAAAATGGCCCCCGTCGGAAAACTTTTCGATAAAGTTCGCCTTCCCGAGATCGCGCGGGAGTCCGGGTGTCACTACATCGTGAATTGTACGGTGAGCAAGCCCTCGGTCGTCGAGAAAGTCATCCGCAATGCGGTCTTGATCGCAAGGGAAATCGGCCCGACCTACGTCCAGCTCTATACGCCGTGCATCCTCGAGATCGGTAAGGACAGCATGGAAGGTCTTCAGGAAATGCGGGATTCCGAAAAACCGAACGAGCGGTTTGCATTTAAGGAATATGTGAGCGAGCCCGCGAAGGCGCTGTTGGCGGACCTCGCCGCCAAAACGAAAGAAAAGAAGGCGGCCGCGAAGGCGGCGGTGTTGCAAGAAGCGTAGGTTCACCGTCGCGATTTCGGCTCACAGAGCAGAGAGCAAGGTGTCGGATGGGCGGACGACAAGACAGTCGGAGACGGTCGCGGCAAGCTCGCCGCGTACATCAGCGACGAAGCACTGTCGGCGGCAATCAGAACGGCATGAGCCGGACCCGATCTATCGGCGGCTCACTTGCTCATTTCCACGGTTTAGATTGGAGGAGGGTCGGAACATGGCATACAGCGACAAAGTGGTGGACCATTTCAACAACCCACGCAACATGGGAAGTTTTAAGAAGGACGAGGCTGGAGTGGGGACTGGTATCGTCGGCGCTCCCGAATGCGGCGACGTCATGAAGTTGCAGATCAAGGTGGAGAACGGCACGATCGTAGATGCGAAGTTCAAAACCTTCGGGTGCGGCTCCGCCATCGCCAGTTCGAGCCTCTCCACGGAATGGCTGAAAGGGAAAACACTCCAGGAAGCGGGCAAGATCAAGAACACCGACATCGTGCAGGAACTGAATCTGCCGCCCGTCAAGATCCATTGCTCGGTTCTGGCCGAGGATGCGATCAAAATGGCCTTGGCGGATTATGAAAAGAACGCATTGGTACTCGTTTGATCACAATGACATATCAGAAGGAGCATCATGGCCAACCACACAGAACCTCTTTCGCCCGTCAATTCGCAATATACGTTGGGCTACGGTATGCGGCTGGATAAGGGTACGGCTCCCGAGCTGGCGCATCCGCAGGTGTCCGTGACACTGCCGGACGGATCGGAAGGACACCTGACGTTACACGTCATTAATGGCACGCCGGACGAAATCAAAGCGCGACTGCTTGAAAGCGTCGATGCGTTCTTCGACATCAACGCTGACCTCTAAGAAGAGGCGAGAGCCAACCGAACATTCAAACGCTCGGTCTACATCGTCCCCACATGCCCGATCTTCAGTTCGGCTCCAGGTGCCCTTGCAATCTGGAGCCAGCAACTGGAATCGAACCAGCGACCTGCGGTTTACGAAATTCCGAGAATCCAACCTCAGACAACCTAAAGCCACAAGAAACCACAAAGTCGGACGCTCCTGACACGGGGCTAGATGGGGCTAAGTTGTCCTGTCCTGGTAGCAGCGTGGTAGAGAGGACTAACCTGTAATAATTACACCCGTCCTCCGTGTCAGCGGCGCTCGTTGTCGCAGCAGAACAGGACACCACTGGTAAACAACGGTTTCTTAGGTCTTCCTTGATGGGATGAAAGCGCTACGCTAAACTCTGCATAAAGCCTTGATGCCCATAGTTATCCGCGCACCGACGGGGCATTATGAACGCCGTCCGTTGGAGTTCCGTCGTAAGGTCTTGGATCCCTGGTGCACTGCTCGTGGTGTGGACGGTCACGGGGAGTGCTCTACTCACCACCCCGGCTCAGGCTGAGTGGTATGTCGGTGGGTATGGAGGTATTTCCAGTCCTGGCTCGCTCTCGAATGTCACCGTCTCCGATGCGACGCTCGGAGGCGGCATTACTAACGCCCGCATCAATGATCTCGAACTCAAGTCCGGTCTCCTGGGGGGTGTCAAGGGGGGCTATTTTTTTGTGTCGCGTCCTTGGCTGGGAATAGAAACGGATCTCTACACCCAGAAACCAGACGTGAAGCAACAAACGGTTGTGGGAGGGACGAGCTCAGGCAGTGTGTTTGCCGCGAACATGCCGACCACCTCACTTCGGCTTACTGTCTGGACTATGAACTTGATCATCCGCTCGCCGTCCATGAGTGATGTCTTTCAACCCTATGGCGGCATCGGGTACGGATTGTTCTTTGCTACCGGCTCACAGGGTGGACAGTCGAACACCCAAGCGAATCCTGGATTTCAGTTCGTTGCAGGTGCCCGGTATGTGTTGACACAGGAATGGGCGTTGTTCGGCGAATTCAAGTACAACAACACGGAGATCAGGGTTAGCGGGATCAAAGGAAATTACGACTCACAAAATTTTGTCGTGGGGCTGATGTGGCATTTTGGGAGGTAGATCTACCGTCAGACGTGTGCCGGCTGACATCTCGCGCCGTAACTATTGAGGTTGGGGCCGGCGTCCAACCTCCGGACCGACGTATTTGTAGCCCTTACGCTCCATACACGCTTTCAGAAGGGGGACGTGGATCCAGTAGCCCAAATTGTCGGTGATGATTTCCTCTCTTTTCTCGGATTCTGCATACTTCACGGTGGACCACATCTTACAGGCATTGTAATCCGTGAGCGTCTGCGAAGAGGGCACCTCCTTGGCTTCCCAGTACGTTGCGGAACTAGGGACACGTTCCACGGAAATGCATCCTGACATCCCCAAGACGACGCACCACCACACCGCCGCACCCTTCCGGACCAAGGCAGGTTTCGTTGTCATGATCTGTCCTCCACTCTTTCACCGCAGTTGTCACCGGGGATTCGTCATACTGCCGAAAGCCAGCCGGGAAACGAGTCATAACCGCCGGGTATTGTGGAAATCAACAGGGTTGGCTAACCCGTGATTGTGCAGGACGGCGTGAGCCATACTGATGCGCATACACGTATGTAAACTCGGCACCTAGGAAGAAAATCAAGGCGGAGTAATCGACCCACACCAAGATCGCCATCAGTGAAGAGGCGGCTCCGTACATTGAGGTCAAGGCCGGCCCTCCCAGATACAGCGCGATTGCCCACTTTCCCAATGTAAACAGGGCGGCAGTGCCAATTGCTCCAATCCAGACATCCTGCCAAGCGATATGCCCTTCCGGCAGTTATCAAGCCTCAGAGTGCAGGATATGCTGGCTCACCGTTGAGCCGACAACTGGCGGTCGATGGCTCGAGCGGCGGACAAATGACTGAGCAGGTTCGGACGGATATGTCGGAGGTGCTGGCGTAACGCTGGGTCGTCCATTGAGTCCTCTGTATCCTGGATGAGTCCGACCATCTGCTGATGAATGCTGATCTGTTGCTGGATATACGCTTCGTCAAAGTCACGGCCGGACTTCTTTTCGAGCAGACGCTTGGACTCTACTTGCATCTCCTCCAGCGCCGATGCCAGTGACGGTTTGTTGGGCTGTACATTGATTTTTTCGGCGAGATGCTGCCTGTCGACGATCGAAGTCCTATGTTCATGAGCGAGACGGGAGGCAAAAGATCGGACGTTTAGTGATGTTCCCTTCTCCTGCCCCAGTTCGCCGTCCTCGGCTTCGGTCTGGTCGATGGTGTTCAGGACTGCCACCACGTTGCCGTGGGACATCGTGAGGGGCATGACTCGCTCTGTAAAGGCACAACTGCACAGCAGGCCTCCTCCCAACACAATACATACACATACTGAATGGCGCACTCTCGTGGAATTCATTTCAACCTACGGTGAAATGTAAGAGAACACGACAGCCGGAATGGCTCGATCAGCAGATTCCTGAATGAAAGGGGCTACCGACCGACCTACCCAGCGGCCCAGCGGTCGGAAATTTACCAAAGCCAGAGAATCCCTACCGGTTCGAGGCAGGTTCCTTGCTTTAAATCTGCACATATGATTTTTTGTGCTCATCCTAGTTGCCAAAAAGGCCTCGCTTCCATCGCGAGAAAGTCCTGTTGTCACTCCCCTTCACGCATTTCTCGATGCAGTTGACCGGCTCCCTGCGGCTTCACCAGCCTGGCATTATTGGGATCTACCAGCTTCTGGCTCGTGTGCGCATCCTCTGAAGCCGCTCCTGCTCTGAGGGATTGCTCAACAGTCATATTTTTTTGCCCGGTATCGTTGGCATTTTCTCCGCTCGACGGATACCCGGGATGCTTCGGCAGCATCGACGGATTCGCGTCGGCAAAAGAGGTACTCCCTACCAAGACGAGTCCTGTCATCAGCATTGTATAGAGTCTCATGGCCTGCACTCCTTTCATTCGAGTACTCCGGGATTCCTCGGTCACACAACCCGCGCGGAGCGTCCCATAAACACATGGATCGTGACCAAGAGTCCGATCAGGAACAGGATCCAGGAAATCTGGATCGCGACCGTGGACACCCCGCCGAGATTCAGGGCGCCGGCAATCAAGCCGACCACCAGAAACATCAGTGCGGAGTAAAGCATGGCTTCCTCCTGTCCATGGAATGTGGGGTCAGTCGAACAGTCCTCTGAAGCAGGGTCGGAGTCCTGGCCGCCTCCATCAGCAGACCATGACACCAAGGCATGCAGCCCTTCAGAGAAACTCTGGCGTTGGAGCGGCGGAGACTGAAGAATCGGTCGCGTGAGGAAGGACCAGGGAACGCGAGGGATGGGACAGCCAGCGGGGCTGAAACGTCTTGCATTGATACTGCGCGCGGAGGAGCGCTGAGTCAAGCGGTATTATCGGGCCTGTGCTAGTTCAATGATTCAGGCGGTTGAGACTTCTTCCGAGCTAAGAGTTGGACCTCCAACGGTGAAACTGCACCTTCCTTCGCCAACCGCCTTCTCAGCCTCGCATTCGGTGCAGGTGTTATCGCGCTATTTTGGATTTATGCAACCTCCGCTGGCCCTGTCTAGTCATACTGGTCGGTGATGAAGGGGCCTTTTCCACCCGCTTGCTTTTCGCACCGTTGCTGGCGATAATTCACATGCGTCGTTCACTAGGTTCTGACCAAAGCAGGTCACCTATGACACGCGTGACACGCGCGCAAACGCCGGCATTCAATCCCCACACATTCCTCAGCGAAGTCGGCAGAGGCAAGACAAGTCTGCCGTCGCCGAACAAACACACGATCTTTTCCCAAGGGGATGCGGCGGATGCCGTGTTCTATATCCAGGCGGGCAAAGTCAAGCTGACCGTGGTCTCGCAGCAGGGCAAAGAGGCCGTCGTCGCGATTCTGGAACAGGGGGCCTTTTTCGGGGAAGCCTGCCTCGCCGGACACACGGTTCGGACGGCGACCGCAACCACCACGGAAGACTCCCGTCTCGTGCGCATCGACAAAGAGGCCATGATCCAGGTGCTGCACGAGAAGCCGGCGTTCGCAGAACTGTTTACGGCCTATCTGCTCGCGCACACGATTCGTATCGAAGAGGATTTGGTGGATCATCTCTTTAACTCCAGCGAGAAGCGGCTCGCGCGGGTGCTGCTGTTGTTGGCCCATTTCGGCAAAGAAGGCAAACCGGAGCCGGTGATTGCAAAGCTGAGTCAGGAAACGCTCGCCGAGATGATCGGCACGACGCGCTCCCGCGTCAGTTTCTTCATGAATAGGTTCCGCAAACTAGGCTTCATTGATTACAATGGCACACTGCGCGTGCACAGCTCCCTCCTCAATATCGTCCTCCACGATTAGATTCCCATACGATCTGGACCCTTCTATCTATCGCGGAGAATCCGGTGCATGTAATCGTCGGAGAAAACCTCGGTGTAGATTCCAGCCGTGCCAAAGTTCCTACACCCTGACCTGAGACGTGCTGCTGATTTTACGAAAGATGGGCCTGAGTTGTCCTATCCTGGTAGCAGCGTGGTAGCAGACGCAGAGGTTAGAAATTGAAATCGTAATCCTAATCGCCGAGGAACGAACAAATGTATAGGGCCCGCTGTCTTTTGCCTCCCGCGGGTGGAAGGCTTGAGTAGCCCTCGAAAGGCCGAGGTTCTAACGAGGGTCCATAGCATTGCACGGCTGGGAATGTTACTAATGGGATGCAACATTTGCTTGCTGTATAACAGATGAATACAAGGCTAGCATTATGGATAAATGTCGCGTTCTGCTTGTCGATGATCATGTGCCAATCCGCATCGCTCTACGCCGTATGCTCACCGATCATGATAACGTTCATGTCGTGGGAGAGGCTTGCGATGGCAAGCAGGCAATAGAATTAGTTCCTCTCTTTCAGCCTCATGTCGTTGTTATGGACTTCTATATGCCGAGGATGAACGGCATTGAGGCTGCGCGTATCATGAAGGAATTCTGGCAAGAGATAGCGATTATCGGAATTTCTACGGCACCGGATACATTCATTACCGATGCCTTTGTGAAGGCCGGCGCTTTCGCAGTGGTGTCGAAAGACCAAGGTGATCATCTTTATTCCACAATTCAAAAAGCTTTTTCCCACAATATTGTGGGAAACATAGGCCCTCTCCAGTGAGCCAGAACCCCTCATGCCACTAGATCTGATTTTGACTTGTTTGACAGATTAAGAATTGGGGGGATGCAGAGCCTGCAATACGCGTGCGGCTTATCGGGGGCCCTTCGGTAACTGGCCTTTGCGTTCAAGCTCAGCGACGTGGTCAAGCAGCAGTTGGACGACGTACTCTTGGATGCTTTGCCCCCCGCTTAAGGCGGCCGCAGCCTTCAGTTTGTTCACGAGATCATTTGGGACATTTCGTAAATAGAGAACCCTAGGAGTAGCCATCGGGGGAGCGATGATACCGCACTAACTCCTGGCGACACAAGCTCACTTTACTTGCTTACTAGCAAAGACTAGAATGTGCTAGCAACTGGCGCATTGCTTGCTTCCGTGATGAAGCAAGCCAGACAAGCGAGGATCGCATGGCTGAGAGCACCAAGTCTGGATTTCTAAGAGAGCCGCGGCTCCAAGACTGCCTGGTGTTTTTGGACAAACTGCGCAAGAGCGGCGTGACAAATATGTTCGACGTACGGCAAACGCTACGCGCTGCTTTCCCCGATCTCACGACGAAGCAAGCTGCCGAAGTGGTGGCTTACTGTTTACGCACCTTTACTGTTCGTGCACACAAAGAGGCCTCATGAAAAAAATCATCATTCTTGTCTCATCGCAAGGTGTTGGATCGGTAATTGGCGAACGTGGCCATGCCACGTCCTAACGGCGAAGGAAACAAGCGAGCCATGCAGAGTAAGGCAGAATACTTTTCGACATTAGCTTAATACGCCCTCTCCGAAAAAAAGGTGAGCGACCCCCCGGCCTTATTCCTTCACCCTCTTGTCACCCTCAGCTTCTGTGTGTTTCTGTTGCGTCGTGTCATGGAATGCCAGCAATGCCTCCCCCGCGACATTAGTAAATTTTGGTGTGAACAGAAAGCTAACGGGAGGTAGGATCCACCATAAGGTGGTTTCGTCGGATTGCACGATTCTTACGCGCTCCGCTCCTTCCTTTTTCGCTTCTTCTGTAAAATCGCGAACCGCTCCTTCCAATGAGGCGTCGCCGATAAAGGGCATGGCGACCGCAAAGTGCACCGCGGCTTTCGTCATGTTAATGTGCACGGCATCCGAACCGTCCACGTCTTTCAGTCCACTAAAATCGGGCGCCTTGCTCGTCATAGCACAGCCTGAGAAGGTTAGGAGCAACAATGCACTTGCTAGATTGAATACATTCCTCATGAGCGTGTTCCCTCCTCTGCCTTTTGGGTGATAGCTCTCTCCGCTGTGAGATTTGGACATATTCCCGGAGAGCTGGCTTTGGCCACTTCTGTTCAGGCACACTGTCACTTGAACGCAGACCTGATCGCTCGAGGCTCACCGCTGGCCACAGGCGACACAAACCCAGAGCTCTACCGAAACGCCACAATCCGTATTAATTGCTTTCTGCGGCCACAAAACGCCGTAACACTTCCAGCACTGGCTGAATTTCTTTTTGTGGATCCTAGCCCGCATCTTCTAGATTATGACGAGCGGTGGTTGGTCAGCCAATCGTGAGATCCCGCGCGGGGAACCTATAGGGCAAAATGTCCTATCGGCGGCTGTCGATCACTTGAGAGCCATTCGGCCCAAGCAGAATCGTTCTCGTAAACAAGGGAATGCAATAGCTCACAGATCTTCTCTACATTCCTACATTGATCCTAATCTTTATATTTCATAGACTGCGACGCTAGCGAGTGGATCCGAATGAATTTACATGGTGTACTTCAGTGGCGTCGCGCAAAGCGCAGCATATGGCTTAAGTCTCAGTCTGACAGGAGATTGGTCCTCCCTACGCCAATTGGAAGAACGGCCCAATGGAGAAATCAATCAAGAAAGCAGATACCCGCCCCGCTGCCTAATTCCGACCCGCTCACCGCTTCTTTCGCTTTATGAGGAGGAATCACATATGCCGAGTAATGGAATGACTATATCTCCAACAGCAAAGTCCATAGCGTCCTACGTCAAGAAGAATGCCTTACATGTTAAGAAAGCCCAAAAAGCACATAAGCACCAGAGGACGGAAAGTGTACGGGAAGCCGATTACAAAGGACATCACATCGTCATAACAACGCAATACCAGATCGAAGTCGACGGGAAAATAGTAATGGGGCATTTGGGGGTAACGAATGACGGTCAGGTTCATTATCATCCAGTCCCGAATTTGTCCTTTGCCTCCGCAGTGGACCTTGTCAAACAGCTTATTAACATTTTCCCTGACGACTTTGTGGCGAAAGGTAATCGTAAGACGCATCACAGAAAAATGAAAAGGACCCTATCAGGCCATAAACATACTTAGGAGTTTGCTATGGCTAATGTACGGCCGAACATTGTGAAGGACGCGTCGGCAAGGCAGAAGTATGCAAAAGGCGTCAATCTATTGAAGCGTGAGTTCACCGGACCAACCACTGCAAGTTTAGGTATCCCTGGCCCATCGCGACCAGTCAGCACCTATGATCTGTTCGTCGTTTGGCACCACACAGCGATGTCGACAATGACTCCTCCAACTCAGGGTGATCGGAATGCGGCACATCGAGGTCCGGTATTTTGCCCCTGGCACCGCTTCATGCTGCGCCAACTGGAACTCAATCTTCAGCGAGTGCTCAACGACAACACGTTCGGCCTGCCGTATTGGGATTGGGCCGTAGATGGGCAAAAAACCGCAGCGCAACAGAAGAAATCTAGCGTATGGGCAGCTGATGCCATGGGTGGCTCAGGGAGTCCCGTCAAGACAGGACCATTCAAGTTCAACTCCGCTGATCCGACTAGTTTCCGTGTTCGTATTGAAGCGGACGTGAATGGGCAGTTGGTGCAACGAAATCACGGATTGAGACGCGCCTTTGGGACGAACGTGCCAAACTTGCCGACCAAAGTCGATACGGGTGGCGTGTTAACACTGACCCCATACGATGCTACACCGTGGGATGTGTCATCGTCTGGCTTCCGTAACCGGGTGGAAGGTTGGGCTGCCCCAACACCTCCTGCACTGCATAATCGTGTGCACGTTTGGGTAGGAGGTGACATGTTGCCATCAAGCTCGCCAAATGATCCTGTGTTTTATATGAATCATTGTAATGTGGATCGCATTTGGGAGGCGTGGTTGACCAAACACGGACGAAGTTACCTTCCGCTTCAAAGCGCTCCGGCGTTTCTAAAAGGCCACCGTATCAATGATCAAATGTCATCGCTATTATCTGCACCCATGAAACCGGCAGATGTACTCGATATGAGGTCAATCTATGTGTACGATTCACTTATAGTGTGAACAACATGATGGGCTTGGGAAAAGCTGCGAGAGAGATCACAGGGAAAAGAAAAACCCCAGCTGATGCATTCGTTAGCAAGAAGTTAAACACCCCCCTCCCCGACTGCTCCCATGTGTTTTCCTTCTTCCATCGCGTTTCGTAATTTACCGATCGGCCACATCTACGCACAAAGAGTCCAATTCGAACCCTGGTCAGTTTGTTTAGAAGGTATTGGCGGAGAGGGTAGGATTCGAACCTACGGTCTGGTTACCCAGACAGCAGCGTCCATGTGCGACCATTATAGACGCTTTAGGTCTGTGGCGGTCGATTGGGCAGGTACGGTGCAACCTTGGCCAGGATTTTCCTTGCAGTAGTGCTCGACAATCAGGGCTTCCTTCTCGGTGAGTTGTCTATTCTCATTATTGAGAAGATCATCCGTTCGCAGGCATTGGAAGCTACGAAATTCTTCGGCCTGTTTCATGAAATATCACCGCCTCCGTGAGGAACTACATATTGCTTCCACGACTGCCGCGGGTTGCAGGCCTGGAAGATATTCGATGCAACACAAGTACATTGTCTCGTTTCAACATCACCCTTGAGCAATTTTGCTCAGACTGCCTCCATCCTAAAGAGGCATACTGGGTATATCGGGCGTTTTGTAAGGGCCTAGAACCGCTGTCGGGGACATATCACCTGACTGGTCCTACAACACACACTGTAAGGCTATAGTATTCTCCCGCGCGTGCTTCTCATGGATGGCGCGGTCATTGGGAATCGCAGGCGAAGAGGGTTCTATGTCGACATCTCAATTTTCAATACCGAGATTCGTCACGCTGATCACTTGGCCATGCGACAAGACTTACACGAACGAAAAAAGTCCTCTTCCTGATTCTGAATCGTATCCTGATGGATCTGCGGCAGTCACTTTAAACAAAGGCTACGGATGATGAAGATGAAATCACATAGCGGGGCCAAAAAACGCTTTCACAAGACGGGCACGGGGAAGTTTATGCGAAAGCAGGCGGGCAAACGGCATATTCTCACGGGAAAGAATCGGGAACGGAAACGGAGGTTGAGCGGTTCTGTCGTAGTCGATGGCGCGAGTTCCGCGACGCTCGGTCGCCTGCTGCCCTATCAGTAACTCGAACGACCTAGAAGGCTTTTCTGAGAGAATCCTGTGAAAGTGGAGGCGATGGGATTACAGGCGGGCATGCAGTCGGTTCCCACCAAGCTGCACGAGGCGAGGCTCGAGAGCATTCCAGAAGGCACCAAAGGTAACCGTGGAGATGATGACCAGGGCCGACTAATGGATATTCATCAGAACTGAGGCGTGGTAGCCGCCTCCGGAGGTCTTTTTCATGATCATGCTTCTTACGCATCAAGAAGAACTCAGACGTCAACTTACCCACGCCTTGCATCTGAGGGGCCATGACGTGGCCATTCCGCGGCATCGAGAGGATATGCTCACGGTCCTGAAGGATTCAAAGCCAGAACTGGTAATTTTGGACCTGTATTTATCGGATCGCAGTGGTGCGGAAAATTTGAGACTCATGCATGACCACGGGTATGCCGGGGCCATGCTGGTATTGTCGGGGCCCTCAATGATGCCTATTGTGAATGTCGTTTATGCCAGCGGCTTACGAGTGACCCGCGTTGTCCAGGCACCAGCTAATCTAAACGGAAACTATGATTTTGGGGATCTAGAATCCAACATCAAGACACTGTTAGACGAAGTGGGGAACCGGAAGAGGTGCCATGCGTCAATTGCAAGGCGGGCCTATGAGCTTTATGAGACTGAGGGGCGGCAGGAAGGCCACAACGTCCAGAACTGGCTGCGAGCGGAGCAAGAGCTTTCTGGAGGTCTCACTATGAGAACAAGTGTGCCGTAGACGATGCCGGCACCTCTCCCATCCAACCTGCGTCCGGTAGCACGAGTGCGTCTGACCAAGAGGGAGAATGTGTGATCAATATAAAGAATCCCACCTCTTCACGACACGCTGACGGTTCCAGAGAAGATGATGACGCATGTGCTTGCAGCAGTGCATCGAGTAGTCATGGATCACATGGCGTTCGTGCCGTCTCAGTATGACATAGCGGCCCAGGCAAAACGCCTTAACGCGGTGGCTAGATGCCTTTTCTGCTTACCGTTGTGGTTTCCTTCCGAGAACTCGCTAGCCACTATGATTCGTCGAGGGTCTTTAGAACTTGGGGGCAGCGTTGTCTAGTTTCCTAGTCCCCTCGGCCGTTTGGCAGCTTTGTTCAGCCAACATGCGCTGACCGGTACTCCCTTTTGGAATTCTGGCGAGGCAGCCCTTCAGTGTATCCTCGACCGAACCCGCGGTGACTTTGGCCTGCCCGACGGTCGAAACGGAAGGAGGGGTTTTTGCCGGAGGTGGCTCGGCAGCCAGCGCAGGGAGCCAGGAGATCAGGACCAGCGAGGTGAGGATGACGATGTGCCTTAGGAAGAGATCAGTTCTCATTACACTACTCCTTTAGGATCTTGGGCTCAGAGGTGGGAGAGGAAGGCTCATCACAGAGCCACAAGCTATGCGGTGGACAAGATACATTGCAGGTCAACGCTATGCTTCTGGATGAGGCTAGTCTGGTCAAAAGTGCTCAGGTGGCAGCGCGAATAGTTGAGCGGGATTAAGGGGGCATGGAAGCCATAACAAGTACAAAGGGCTTTCCTCTGATCCCTGCCTCTCATGGAGAGATAATTGTGGTGGCGCGCGGGCCGATCGGCAAAGTAAGGGTCGCCGTGGTTCCCTGCTTCGGCGCCGAGGCGAAATCAAAGCGACCGTTCAAGGCTTTCATGCGTTCCCGGATCGTGAGGAGGCCGATCTTCGAAGACGGGACGCTCCCCGTGCCGGCAGATGGTGGCCCTTGCGAGGCCGTGAGATCGAAGCCGCTCTCATCACGCACGACGATCTGAAGGAAGCCCTGGTCGCAGGTCAAGCGGACCGTCGCCTGTTTCACGGCCGCATGCTTCGCTGTGTTGATCAACAGTTCCCGCACCGAGCGAAAGAGCAGAACGGCGCAACTGAGAGGAATGTCACACTCATCGACCTGATCCAGGTCCACTCGTACCTCCAGATCGTGACGCTTCATCTGTGTCGCGAGCGCTCGAATCCCCGCGACCAGTCCTTGTTCGTGCAGGATAGGTGGACTTAGCTCGGCCATCAAGGTGTGGCAATACTGTAAGGCTTGGCTCAACACCTGGTCGACATCTCGGACTATCCCATCGCTTGCTGGAGGTACAGGGAGTCGCTGCAGCTGTTCGATTTTTATACGGCCCAGCACGAGCAACTGCGCCAGGTAGTCATGCAGCTCTGCTGCGAGGCGCGTGCGTTCACGCTGCTCCGCAGCATCGAGCGCGGTCGCCAGGGACCGGAGATCCACCAGGGAACGACCTAACTCCTGAGTGCGCTCGGTGAGTTGCCGTTCGAGTAAGCGGTTCCGCTGCTGCAGCATGGCATGTGCCGCTCGCTCCGCGCTGACCTCGATTTCCTGAGAGCCAAAGTCTGCCCTCAAGTTTCCATTATTCTTTGAAGGGTTCATATGCGGCTCCTTTATTGCCTCAGTAAGTGAGATAGAAGAATCAGTAAGTACGGGACTGAAAATGAAGCACTAGTGAGAACCCTTGTGATCATGTGGGCATAGTAGAGCGGGGGGCGGGAGCGAAACTGTATAAAACTGACCATTCCCGAGTCAGCAAACACGATCTTTTCCCAAGGGGATTCAGCGGATGCCGTGTTCTATATCCAGGCGGGCAAGGTCAAGCTATCCGTGGTCTTACAGGAGGGCAAGAAAGCCGTCGTCGCGATTCTGGAAGAAAGGGTGATCGCGAAGATGAGTCAGGAACCACTGAATGCCGCCTCTTTTCCATCCTTGAGCAATTTAGCTCCAATCATCGTCGTTGGCTCCCCTATTCCACTTCCATATTTGCAGCCTTACTGCGTGTGGCAGGACGCTGCGAGCCAAACTGATGCGCATACACGTAGGTAAACTCGGCACCTAGGAAGAAAATCAAGGCGGAGTAATAGACCCACACCAAGATCGCCATCAGCGAAGAGGCGGCTCCGTACATTGAGGTCAGCGCCGGCCCTCCAAGATATAGCGCGATTGCCCACTTTCCCAACGTAAACAGAGCGGCAGTGCCAATGGCTCCAATCCAGACATCCCGCCAAGCGATATGCCCTTCAGGCAGGATTTTGAACATCAGTGAGAACAATACGGCCATTACCGCCGGAGAACCCATGATATCGATCACAGTCATAATGACTTGGGGCTCGGGCATCTCCCTGTGAATAAATTTGGCTGCTGCAACCATCACGACGTTCAAGACTAAGGCAGTGAAAAGAAGGAGACCTGTTCCGATGACCAGCAAAAACGAGAAGAGTCGGGTTCTAAGCAGTCCCCACAGCGCAGAACTCCGTCGATGCCCTGGAATCCGCCAAATGAAATTCAGCGCATCCTGCAGCTCGCTGAACATGCCCATAGAGACAATCAATAGAGTAATGAGACTAATCAAAGTGGCGAGGGTGCCGTGAACAGGATGACCGGCGCTGTGCAACATGGGGGTCAGGGCATTCGCCCCTTTCCCCCCGATAAGCTCTTGTAACTGACGAAGTAGCTCTTCTTGCACGACCGTTTCATCAACGATCGTTGCCGCTCCGGCTACAGCAAGCGTCAAGAGTGGCGCGAGAGAAAAGAGCGTGTAATATGACAGGGCGGCACTTAATCGCCATGGATTATCATCCCACCACTTCCTCGCCGTGGTGGTGAGCAAGTTGGTGATCAGTTCGATCGTCATGCTCTATTTTATTCGAATTATGCCGCACATGTCGGGGCAACGCTTGAGCTTGAACCTAGGGCCCTGCAGGGTAGACGAAGTACATGATACGAGCGACCATTAGATGAACGTGCACCAAGCACGCATCACCCCGATGGACAAGCACAGCCGTACGCCACGATCCCTTGCACAGTTACTCTGTCTCGCGGAACTCATAGTGATGTCTGTTGTCAGTACAGTCGGCTCCGCTCAGCCATCACAGCCGGGAATACATGTGGAGATCCTGGGCATCCGCAATAGCATCGGGGCAGTGGCCTGCGCACTGTTCGAAGCACCGGAAGGATTTCCCACTGAGTTTTTGCGCTTTGCAACCAACATCATGATGGTCAAGGTACGTGCCGCAAAGGCCACATGCGACTTTGAAGACATCGCGCTCGGTACGTATGCATTGGCTGTGATTCATGACGAAAATCGGGATGGGGAACTCGCGACCAATTTGATGGGGGTGCCGAAGGAGGGATACGGATTCTCGAACGATGCGAAAGCCTCATTGGGGGCGCCATCGTTTGAGGCGGCCAGTTTTTCCTACAATGGACAAAGTTTGAAGATGACGATCGCCTTGCAGTACTAAAATGACGCCCGCCAAGAGTTCAACCCAGATCCAGCCCCCAAACACGTCTCTTCGATTGACGCAGAGTTGGTTAATAAGTAGTTAGACCTTCCTGCCCTCGCTTTAAAACCACCCTTGCTATGCTTTCTTGACTCCAACGATCAGCAACGCGATGCCGCTGATGATGGCCAAACCCGCGACGAAGGGCGAAAGCGGAATGGCCTCTTTCTTATCAACCGTGGCTTGGAGCGGACCGACATCGATCACATTTTCTCGGGTCGTGTAGCTAATGCCTTTATAGGCAAATGCCACGACACCGAGCACGATGAGCATGATGCCGAGGATTGTTGTGGTTTTCATGTTCATCGCTTTTGTGTGAAGCAGCACAGCCTGTACCTTTCGCGCAGGTTGCTGCGCGACCGGATAGGACGCTGCGAGGTTACAGCCGACCTGTCAGAGCCAGGATGACCAGGACCAGAAGGATCAAACCCAGTCCCCCGCTCGGGAAATATCCCCAACTGGCGCTGTGCGGCCAGGTGGGCAATGCGCCAACGAGCAACAACACCAACACGATGATGACGATGGTACTCATCTGGTTTCTCCTTCACGCTCCCGATGCATGGTCGCGCACCTCCTGATCGCCCACACAGCAACCTTTCAGGTACGGATTGGGCCAGCCTTGAGGACTGGCCCAATTCTTTATGCGGTGATCGAATTTCAAATTTCGCCACCTTACAGCTTCGGCGGCTGGGCGTGTTTAATGGACAATGCGTGGTCCTTTTCCGTGGCGCGGGCCTCGATCTGGTCGCCGGCCTTGAAGGAACCCTCCAACTCCGTGGTCTTATCCACGTGCAGACGGATTTCCTTGCCCGCCATATCCTTGACGATGTAAAACTCCCCATCCATTTTCAGCACGTCACCTTTGACAGTCTGGGGACCTGGTATCTGGGCATCTGCTACGAGGGGTTTTGTGATGCCCAATGCGTGGCCCTTCTCCGTCACCTGGGCCTCGATTTTGTCCCCGGCCTTGAAGGAACCTTCCAGTTTCGTGGTCTTGTCCACGTGCAGACGGATTTCCTTGCCGGTCATATCCTTAACTACATACGAATCCCCCTCAATCTTCAGCACATCCCCCTGGACTGTCTGGAGACCTGACGTGATCGGTATCATCTCTGCGGCCTTGTCCGCGGCCGTCGCCAGTCCCACAATGAGCGTGGTCCCGGCAACAAGAGCCGTGCAGAGCATCAGTCCATAGAGTTGCATCATGATCTTCTCCTTAACTGAAATGTGAATTTGTCGCCGATCCAGCTCTCTCTGTTTGATGACTCCCCCATTAGACACGTCTTCTCTTTCGCGACTTCCGGCTGAGATCGTTGTAGCCACCGGCCACCCCATTGTATGAGTTCGTGCTTTTCCCCGCCGTACCGCTCCCGAACCAAGTGGACACAGTTAGCCCCGTACCGTTGCTGCAGCATGCCGATTACTTTCTCGTAGTTCCCCTCGATCTGCCTCAAATCATCATCGATTAGCTTGCCCCATCGCTTTTTGACTTCACCTTTAAACTGCAGCCACTTTCCCTTGAGTCGATCCACCTTAATTTCCTCCTCATGAACGAGATGGCGGTACCTCAGCGTTCGATCTGTTCTTTCCTCCTCTCATTAGTAGCAATTATGGCTAGCCACCAGGCTGCGGTATGGTCAGAATTGCTCAGATTTAAAGAACTAATATAAACGCATTAGGCCTTCTCGCCGCGTCGGCTCAGCAGGAGGTAAATTTCGGTTGGGGTTGGTGCGATTGGCAAATCCCGGCGCGTTCTCCAATGTGACCACAGTAGGAAGCGCTTGAAAGTGAGCAGTTTTGATCAGTTGCCACCCTTGAAAGGCGTAGAATTATTTGGGTGTCAGCAACTCATCGCCGATTACACGTGTTGTGAGTGAATGTCGTGACCTATGGCAAAGGAGGTACTTCTATGAACCCGATCCGATATCTTAGTCTTGCGGGCGTTCTCGTTTTGGGCTGCCAGGGCATGCCCACGGTGACGAGGACCGGTGACGTGAAAGACGTGATTATTGGGGATAGCCTGGCATCAGGGGAAATTACTGTCAATCCAGGCGATGAAGTTCGGTGGGTCAACAAAAGGGGCGCACCTGTACGAGTCATCTTAATTGACCCTGTGTCGGACAAGCAGGTGTCGTGCAAGAATAATTTCGGTGGGTGGATGACATCCAGCGATACCGCCCAACTGAGCACGAACGAAACTGCCAGCATCTGTTTCAGAGATGCCGGCACGTTCCGGTATACCGTCAGGATGGAATCAGCTAGGACTGCTGGTGAGCAAAACGTTTCGGGAGTCATCAAGGTTGGGGGACAAGGCAGCCAGGCCGTTGGTCAGACAAATGATCAAAACCGCGGCCAAAGCAGCGGTCAAACCAGTGCTCGAGCAAGTGATACAACCGATGATAAACCGAGTGACCAAAGTGATCCAACAAGCTCAAGGTCGACCACTACCACGACTACGACGACAACGATGCCTCCAGCTAAGTAATGCGACATCGAATGAGGAAAGTGGCTAGGACAGTGGCAGAAGGGCAGGTCCGGTCAGTCAGTAGGACGCAATCAGGAAAAGCGTGTCGAAGTCGAGGAGCACAGCACAAGAGAGATCATGGGTTGTTATGCGAATGCACTTGTGTCCACCTACTCCATTGTTATTCCCGACTTCCCATTACTCTGCACCCTCTGCGAATCGGCAAGTTTGGCAACTTCGTTGGCGTAGCGACAGATCATCTGCAGTTCATCTTGCGAGAATGGCGCATGGCCAGGCGCCTGAGCGCTGGCTAGCAGTCGCTCGCAGTATCGGCAAAAATTGTGAAGGTCTTCGCGGATGGACAGAGGTGATGAGCTAGACATCGAGGACCGCCTTTGATTTGGTGTCTGGCGGTCGGGCCTTCCCAAGGAGGTGCCGCAAGCACAAGTGTAAGGGGAGTGCTCTACCTTAGGCTCTCTAGAGGGCTGGGTCAAGCGGTGATTACCTAGCGACAACCGCATCCGATCCCGAGATCAGATCAAAAGGAAGGTTTGCGCTTTTTCCGTGTCTCCCGCTGCTGCTGTTTCTTGCCTTGAGCACTTCCTTGCGCTTCATTGCTTGCCGAACCAACTCTTCTCAGTTTAAATCAGCTTTCTCCGACCAACATTGAGCCTTCTTCCTCCTTCACCTTGATGTTTTCGTGAACCTGGCGTCATACCCGATCATCACGGGAGATCCCTAGCGATATGGTGCGTGCAGACTGTCCGATTAATGAGAACAAGTTGTCTACAAAGGTGTACGGAAATTATCAAAAGATGAGCAAATCAATCAGCAATGCATTCGGTGCGCGTCTTGCAGCTGGCACAGTCACGTGATGCTGGTCCTTCAACCTGGACGGTGGGAAGTTTTCATCACCTTCAATAGAAGGAGGGATTAACCATGCATGTCCAACGCCTCATTCTTGGATTTCCTCTGCTCATGCTGGTGGGCTGTCAAACAATCGGCGGAGAAGGTATGCCATCGTTGACGCGCACGGGCGCAGTCAAAGACGTCATCATCCGTGATGCCGTCGACCCGACATCCGTGATGGTCAATCCAGGCGACGAGATTCGCTGGATCAACAAGCGTCAAGGCGCTGTCCGAGTGGTGTTTTTGAATCCCATGACAGAAAACCTGACATGCCAGCGCAATTTTGGCGGACCGATGGGATTCTTAACAAAGCGCAATGAGTATTCGGCCAAACTGGGATCTAATGAGACTGCCAGCCTGTGTTTCCGGGATCCTGGCGAGGTGAAGTATGTGGTTAGGGCCGAATCGGCGAGTCACCCCGGGGGAGAAGAGAACATAGCAGGCACCATCTCAATCGGTTCGGAAGACCTCGCCCGCCGACCGATGGAAAAGCCGGTCGACAGGAATGCGGGCCTTGCAGCCCAGTCCGATAAGGACGAGGCGGCCTCCAGCCGGTAGCTCATCAAGGCGGAGGTAAAGGCTATGAGAATGGCCGATGGAATCCATTGGCGTCCATCACCTAAAGATGGATGCCAATGGACCATGATCAGTCGTGGGCTACGACAACGCCTGAAGTATGGGAAACGAGTGATTCGAGTTAAGAACATACTCGGAGATGATGTCTATGGACTTTGGCACGTGAAGAAGGTCGTCGTTCATAAAGCGGGGCAACGTTATGCCGTCATCCCAAAGAGGGAGACCTTCAGTACGAAGCATGATGCCGAGCGGTATGCCCACCTGAGGACTCGACGTTTTATTGAGCAAAAGCTCGGACGGGACAATAACAATACCGGCCGATGGGGAACTGCCATCAAGTACTCGTTTGCAGCTGCGTTCATTTCAGTGATGACGGCCGTAGCAGTTCAATGGTGGAAAGACCAGCCTTAGTCCCTGCTGATTGAATTCTTCTCGGTATCGGAAGTACGTAATTGAACTGCCTTCATAGGACCACGCTCACGCCCCATCTCGTGAAACGAATGCTTGTCTCTCATCACATCGCCGCGGGCTTGTCGTCTCGTCTCTTTTGCACGGTAAAAGAGAGCCCGCCTCCCTTTCGGTCAGCGGGCTCTGCTCTGGAATTCGTCAATCTTATTGGCCGACAGTAGCCAATTGGCGGGTTAAGGTCCACACGTGATTTTCATGGATTCGATCGTATTCGACATACTGAGTTTCGAAAGTTTGGGCACGCGTTGGCCGGGGGTAAAAGTAATTTCAGGCCCCGTAAAGTCTTTATTCATCCAGGCATGCACTGTCGCATTGGAGCCTACAATCACGCTCTCAATGTCGTTGTTCCAATTCCGCCCGTAGACATCTTTCAAGGTGGAGTACTCTGCGGGTCCTTGGATCTTGACATGCGGATCGTCCTCATCAAATTCGTCGTCATCGAAAACCTCGATCCAACAATTTTTATCTACGACTTTGAGGTCCACTGCCGACCCGATTGAGGGCCCCATGAAGACGATGCTCAAGCTGACCAAGACAATAGCCCACATGTTTCCTCCTTATGTTTCATTCACTCTCATTTTACAATCTCAACCTTACTCTGTCCGCCTCGCTCCATTTCCTCTCTGTGTGTCTTTTCCTCGCGTGCCATTTCCTTTTGGTGTTTCTCTTCTTCGCGCGCCATCCCTTCCTTGTGTTTGCGCTGCTCCCGCTGGAGTTTCTCCGTTTCCCCCATCAATTCTTCTTTTTGTTTGCGCGCCTGGCGCTCCTTTGCATGTTTGTCCTTCTGCGCTTCCCGTTCCATTTCATGCCGCTGTTTTTGGGCCTCCCGTTCCATTTCCATTTTCTGTTTTTCGGTTTCTATGGCGGCTTTATCCATGGAGTCAGCGAGAGAAGGCAGTGGCGAGTTGAGCGACAGGCATAGGAACAACACACTTGTTGCCAATGTCCATCCCAATGTCATACGGGCCTCCTTACGTGTCCTCGGCTATATACGACAATACCTCGACCTCCTCACGCAGAGAGCTAGAGCGAACCCTTGCAATCGAGATCAGGCCTACGCAGCGATTCGTTTTACGGCTGAATACTGCTGATCAGATTTGACTTGCGTGAGGAAATAGTCGTGTCTCAAACGGATAGTCAATAATAAATCGAGACACCTCTAGGACATGTGGATCATGAGCATGGGCATTATGATAATGCTGTAATGCTCCCAGATAATCGTCCATATCCAAACTCCTCTTGAACCTCCTCAAGAAAAGCCCAGTACTCCATCGCGCGCCTATGACCACATTCCCGTTTCAGATGTTGCTTCAAATCCGCGCTGAATCGATCATTGTCCAGCAGTGTGTTATCGACTGTTTAGGCACTAAACCATCCCTGTTTGCACTTACACTAACCACCTCTGACATTTTTGTTCAACTTGTGTGCCATGCAAAGCTAGGAAGGAACCGAGTAGTCACTAGCCAGTTGAAGGGGGCTTTCCCTCGATTGCGCAATTGAACTGACCGGACGGTAGATCCTCAGGACATCACTATGGATGAAGGATCATTACTCCTTTGTCAGAGAGGCCGTTTCGGGCGTCTGCAGCGAAGGCCATAGCTGCTCTTCCGGCGCGATCATGAGTGTCCCTCGAAAGTTAGGCTCTCCACTTGGACCGCTCACAATATACTTTAGTTCAGCAGGATCTTGAAAACAGACCCCCGCTGTATCATTCCGCTCGACGTTGGCGGTGTACTGATCAAGGTCCGCTCCACCCATTTCCCGGAAGTTCCGCTGACATGTGAGTTGCTGCCTGCCGGGAGCCACAACGGTCACCTGGATGTCAGTCTGACGCTTATTGATCCATCGAATTTCATCTCCAGGTCGAGCCATGATGGAAGTGGGCGAGACGGTGTCTTGAATGACAACATCCTTAACCTCGCCGGTTCTCGTTATGGTGGGCATAGTGTCATGCACAAGCGAATGCTGACAGCCAGTCAAGATAATGAGAGCTGATCCTACAATAAAGTTTTGAATTGGCATGGTTCCATTCCCGACACAACATAGGATCGCAAGCAGCTTCCCGGCTATTCGCTAAGAGAAGCAAGAGTTGCACCTGCGAGAAAGACCCTTTATCTGAACCAACGAAAAGCAGGAATCACATGATCTTTCTAGGGAGAGCATAACCGGAAAGGCGGATGGCCGAATTGAGGAAACTAGCCCGCCGAAGGTAAAGAAGGGACAGTGAGAGGATGTTTTGTCTCTAATGTACCAATGGCTGGGTAAATGGGCTCTGGAGTCCCTCCTTCCGTCGTCGGTGCTTTACGGCTAATCGCTTGCTTCGCACTTGCAACGCTAACACCAAGCTCTTCGGCTTCTTGCGGCGTCATTATCGCCTCTGTCTTGCGAAACATCTCGTTTTTCTCGGCAGCCACATGTGCCTCGACGAGCTTCTGCAATTCCTGGAATTGCGCTACCCACTTGTGGTCGTAAGCCGGACTGATTTCAAAGAGCTTGCGTGAAGAGATCGTCAGCGATTACCACGTAGAGCCTTTCCCACTCGGCGCTCGCTTCGCCCTTAGTCCGCTGCATCGTCCCCTTCGTCAGGGAACCTTATAACCAGTTGCCACAGCATATCCCTGACGACTTGCTCTTCATCTTCAGAGAGGTTTTTCATTTCGAGCAGACTTTTGCCCGCACGAATGAATTCGGTCACGCCTTTACGTACCTCTACCATAAAGCTGAGACGTCCAGTTGGTGTACGTCTAACCAACCATAGGGCCAAAGGAACAGAGAGGGGTACTGGGAAGGTCCTCAGATGAGTGTGAAGATAGCCACGTTCGTACGCAATTAAGCCTAGATCTTGGTTTGGTCCATTGCGGTGTGCAGGAGAGGGAGGCTTAACTCACGAGTCCGTGGAGCCTTTGCACTGTCGCGATGGCCTTGAGAATGGATTCTTCGAGGAGATCTCCGATTCCCACAGTCTTTTGAAATGCGGCTCGTGCACCGTTCTTCATCGCGAGGTCTAGCAGGAATCGATTCGGCAGCCTTGTCAGGACCACCACGGCGATCTCAGGACGATAGGTACGCGGAACTAACTTTGCCAACACCTCAAACCCGGACATGTCTGGGAGGTCAATTTCAAGGACCACACAATCAATGGGTTGTCTCGCGCAGGTGTCCAGTCCAGATCGGCCAGTTGCCGCTTCGACGACGTCATAATTTGCTAACGATGAATGGAGGCGCTGTGCGTAGTACTCACGGTATTGAGGATCGTCGTCGATAAGAAGAACGGTAGTGGCGTCAGACATGACAACCACCTTTTCCGGAAAATGGCGTGGATAGCGCCTTTACCGGGACCCTTAAGTAGAGAGCCTTTAGCCTATGCGCCTACGAAAGCACCTGTCAATCGGTGGAGAAGTGGCGCCTGGAGCCATTTTTCGGCTTACGTGGTCCAGGCATTCTGACCAAGCAGTTGATATATTATCTCATGGTAGTGAAGAGAGAGATCGCACACGATCTGTGCTAAATGTATGCGAACACATCATGTACATATTCACAATGGCCAGAATGCATAGAAGTGCGTTGATGAGAGTATTCTGTAATCTGCTAACGCCATCTGAGAACTAATTGATGCACGCATCACGCTACCATGGAGTGGATCGCCACGTCGGCAGGACCCCGCTCATCCGCCTGCGTCGCCTTTCGGAGTTGACCGGCTGCGAAATCCTCGGCAAGGCCGAATTCATGAACCCCGGCGGATCGGTAAAGGATCGCGTGGCGCTGAGTATTATCGAGGACGCCGAGGCGAGAGGGCTACTGAAACCCGGCGACACCATCGTCGAGGGGACAGGTGGGAACACCGGCATCGGCCTGACGGTCATGGGCCACGCCCGCGGCTACCGTGCACGGATCGTCATTCCAGAAACCCAGTCGAGAGAAAAAATCGACCTTCTGCGCACGCTGGGCGCGGAGGTTCTCATCGTGCCGGAGAAGCCCTACTCCCATCCAGACAACTACAACCACGTTGCCCGGCGCCTCGCGGAGGAAAAGGGCTGGTTCTGGGCAAATCAGTTCGATAACACCGCCAACCGTCTCGCCCACTACCGGACCACTGGGCCGGAAATCTGGGAGCAAACCGCCGGGCAGGTCAGCGCGTTTGTTTCTACTGTCGGTAGCGGCGGCACGCTGGCCGGAACCACGTGGTATCTCAAGGAGCGCAATCCTAAAATCGTCATCGGCTGCGCCGACCCCTACGGCTCGGCGATGTGGTCGTGGTTCACCAACGGCAACACGAACACGAACGACGGTGATTCCTTTGCTGAAGGCATCGGCCAATCCCGCGTGACCAAAAACCTTGAGGGACTGGCCGTGGACAGGGCGTGGCGCATTCCCGACCAGGACGCGCTCACCATCCTTTACCAGCTTATGCGCGAGGAAGGGCTTTTTCTCGGCCTGTCTTCCGGGATCAACATCGCCGGGGCGGTGCGGTTGGCCCTCGAGCATGGACCGGGCGAGACCATCGCGACGGTCCTTTGCGACTCCGGCGCGAAGTATCAATCAAAGCTCTTCAATCGGGAATGGCAGGCGGCCAACGGACTGAGGGCGGATGTGTCCGTCGATACCCTACTCGCCTTGTGATCCCGAAATCGCTCTCAGCTGATGGGGGTGGTGAACCGGCTAGGAAGCTCTCTACCGAAGTCGCGGCAATGCCGTCGTCATCGCGGTGACGAGCGGGATGCTCTGATGTTCAGGCACTTCGTTAAATTGTTCTGATTCCTACCACAGGACGGTTCGATAGTACTAGTTGCCTCTTCGGCGTTTACGGACCTTAGCCGACGTAATGTTCGGCAGCCAGGGAATCATTGAAGTGTCGGGTGGTTCCTGGAAGGGCTTGCGTGTTCTCACGTGAGTCCTCCATCCCTTACCAGATACTGGTTTGCGGCCTGCTTGCTTTTTTGGCATCGCATTATCCTACCACATGAAGAGGTATGCGGGTCGCTCTTGAAAGCACTCTCCGATCTCAAACATAACATGGCAACTCGAGAAGCAACCATTATCCGGGATCATTTGGGGGTATGGTATCAACAGTCAAGGTAGGATTCTTAAATGATTGACCCGCCTCTTCCGAATATGGTTGTTGCAGACGGATCTCTTCAAATTGGCTATGGACTTGTTCTGTCATACTGCCAAACGCAGGTATAAACTTAACCAGAGAATCCTCAGTGCGGAGCATCACCTCTCCGCCTCTGCATCACAGTGGCTTTAACGACGCTTATGGATTCGATGCCTTTGATTCTAGCGCGGGTGACTGTGTCAGGACTGGCCATTATTAATTTTCTTCTACTGTGGCTCCTCGTGAAGCAGGATTCAAACGGAGTTCAGCGACGCCGCATGAGACGGCACGCCATTTTCTTACCCGTGGAGGTTGATGGAAAGAAGGGTGTGAGGGGGTTAATCAACGATCTTTCCCTAGTCCTATAGTTTCGATTAACCCTGAAGCCGACCTTCTCTTGGAAAGATTCCCAGCTGTAGAGCCCCAAGGATGAATATGATTCTTTTTAGGCTCTAGCCATAGGTCCTTAGGACAAACCCAAAGGACTAAATACCGTTTCCTCTTACTTTATGGAGGAGTACAGTTAGATAGCTCCCGTAGGGTGAGAATCAGGCAATGCTAAAGCGTTGGCTTGTTGGAAATCCTCTGAAGACCTCTCAGGCCGCCCACCAGCGCCTCTCTAAGCTTGTTGCCCTCGCCGTCTTTTCCTCGGATGCCTTGTCCTCGGTGGCATATGCCACTGAAGAAATCCTGTTAGTATTGATCCTCGCCGGTACAGTCGCATTGTCCCTCGCCATACCCATCAGCGTAGCGATTGTTTTTCTTTTGATTATTCTTACGGTGTCGTACCGCCAGATTATTTATGCCTATCCCGAAGGTGGTGGCGCGTACATCGTGGCTAAATCTAACATTGGAACCTGGGCAGGGCTTGTGGCGGCCGCAGCGCTGATTATCGATTATGTGCTGACCGTCGCCGTCAGTACAGCAGCAGGGATCGCTGCCGTGACCTCAGCCTTTCCTGTCCTTTTCCCTCACCGTGAAGCCCTGTGTTTGATGACTATTGCGATGGTAGCGGTCATGAATTTGCGCGGGGTGCGGGAATCCGGTCGAATCTTTGCTGTTCCTACCTACTTATTCATTGGTTCGTTTCTCATCATGATCGGAACGGGGCTGTTCCAGCTATACGCGGGACAGTCGCCGAACATACTTCCTCCTTTAAACAATGCAGCCGTCGAGGGGATCAGTATCTTCCTTATTCTCAGAGCTTTTTCGTCTGGCTGTACAGCCTTGACCGGAATTGAAGTGATCTCCAACGGAGTATCCGCGTTCAAAAAACCTGAACCACATAATGCGGCTGTCACCATGCTTGGCATGGCCGCAATACTAGGCGTGCTCTTTGTGGGAACCAGTGCCCTGGGTCTGCACTATGGCGTGATCCCGAAAGAAGACGAGACCGTGGTCTCACAAATTGCGCGTCTGACGTTCGGAGAGGGGGCGATGTACTTTTTGATTCAAGCGGCGACGATGGCCATTTTGATTTTGGCAGCCAATAGCGCGTTTGCGGGATTTCCTCGCTTGGCCTCGCTGTTAGCTCGCGACGGATATATGCCGCATCAAATGGCTGAGATGGGTGATCGGTTGGTGTTTTCGAACGGCATCATCATCCTAGGTGCCTTCTCCGCTTTTCTGATTTTGGTGTTTCGGGGAGATACACATGCCCTAATTCCTCTCTACGCGGTGGGCGTCTTTCTTTCTTTTACGCTCTCCCAGGCCGGGATGGTTCGACGCTGGCTCATCCACAAAGGTCCGCACTGGCGAAAGAAGCTCGTCGTGAACGGTATTGGCGCCTTGGCGACGGGCACCGCGACGGTCATTATTGCCAGTACAAAATTCATTCATGGTGCGTGGATCGTGATTATCTTATTGCCGGTTCTGATGATCATGTTCCGGGCAATTCACTCGCATTACGTGACCGTGAGCCAAGAGATTGCCCTGACGAGGGATACTCGACCACCGCGCCCAAGGCGAAATTTGGTCATCATTCCCATAGGAGCAGTCAACAAAGCAG
>Ga0207708_10000142_pt1 | contig 56900 bp, 40 predicted proteins | sample KBSK5101metaG_FD_184340 | JGI IMG/M metagenome (GOLD analysis project Ga0207708, IMG submission 184340) | Corn, switchgrass and miscanthus rhizosphere microbial communities from Kellogg Biological Station, Michigan, USA - KBS K5-10-1 metaG... | ecosystem: Host-associated > Plants > Roots >... | reverse complement strand
AACTGTCCTTGAAGACGCCAGCGTCAACGGTAACGTCATTGCTACCGACGCGGACGATGGCGCAACGCTCACCTATGCGTTGATCGGCGGGGCCACCGGCCTCGCCTTCAACGCCGACGGCAGCTACAGCTTCGACGCCTCGAGCTACGACTCTCTCGCTCAAGGAGCGCTCAAGGTCCTCGACCTTTCTTACAGCGTAAGCGACGGGCTGGAGTCCGACACCGGCGCCCTCACCATCACGATCACTGGCGTGAACGACGCGCCGGTGGCCCAAGACGCCTCGGCAACTGTCCTTGAAGATGCCAGCGTCAGCGGTAACGTCGTCGCGACCGACGCCGACGAGGGGGCAATCCTCACCTATACGTTGATCGGCGGGGCCACCGGCCTCACCTTCAACGCCGACGGCAGCTATAGCTTCGACGCTGGTAGCTACGACACCCTCGCTCAAGGAGCGCTCAGGGTCCTGGAGCTCGCCTACAGCGTAAGCGATGGGCTTGAGTCCGACAGCGGCGCTCTCACCATCACGATCACCGGGTTGAACGATGCGCCGGAGGCGCAGGACGAGGCCGCCTCGGTCTTTGAGGACGAGATCCTTAACGACCGCGTGGTCGCCACCGACGTCGATGAAGGCGACACGCTCACCTATGCGCTCGACGGTCTCGCGCCCACCGGGCTCACCTTCCGCAGCGACGGCAGCTACCGCTTCGATGCCTCGAGCTACGACTTCCTCGCCCAGGACGAAACCGCGGTCCTGAACCTCAGCTATACCGTGAGCGATGGATTCGCCTCCGACACCGCCGCCTTGGTCATCACCATCATCGGGCGGGATGAGAACAACAACGCCCCGGTGGCCGAGGACGCCTTCGCAGCGGTCGATGAGGACGACACGGTCAGCGGCAACGTTGTGGCCACCGACGCCGATCACGGCGAGACCGCCACCCTCACCTACGCGCTGGCTGAGCCTGCACCCCTCGGTCTGACATTCAACCTCGACGGCAGCTACAGCTTCGATGCGTCGGACTACGACTTTCTCTCCCAGGACGAAGAGCTTTTCCTGAGCGTTCTGTTCACGGCAAGCGATGCAGTATCCACTTCGGAGAGCGCGACCCTCCTGATCACCGTTACCGGCGTCAATGATGTGCCGGTGGCGGAGGATGCCTCCGCCGCGGCCGACGAGGATGGCAGCGTCAGCGGCAGCGTCGTGGCCATCGACGCGGACGACGGCGAGGCCGCCGCGCTCATCTACGCGCTCGTCGATGCGGCCCCCGAGGGCCTGGTCTTCAATGACGACGGCAGCTACACCTTCGAAGCCACGAATTACGACTTCCTCTCTCAGGGCGAAGAGCTCGAATTGAGCGTTCTATTCACGGCATCCGACGATTTCGAAGCTTCGGAGTTTGCGGAGCTCTTGATCACCGTCACCGGCGTCAACGACATGCCCGTCGCGGAGGACGCCTTCGCGTTCGTCAATGAGGACGAGATCGTCGACGGCATCGTTGTTGCGATCGACGACGACGAGGGCGAGACGGCCACGCTCACCTACGCGCTGGTAGAGGAAGCCCCGGCGAGCCTCACCTTCACCGCGGATGGCAGCTACAGCTTCGACGCCGCGGAGTTCGACGTGCTGCGCCAGGACCAGACGCGGGTGCTCAGCTTTGCGTTCACCGCGAGCGACGGACACTCTACTTCGGCCCCCGCCCATCTCGACATCACCGTCACCGGCGTGAACGACGTACCTGTGGCGCAGGACGCCTCCAACTCCGTCAACGAGGACGCTAGCGTCAGCGGCAACGTCATCGCCATCGACGCAGATCAGGGTGAGACCGCCACCCTCACCTACGCGTTGGAGGGGTCGGCGCCCGTCGGCCTGACGTTCAACCCCAACGGCAGCTACACCTTCGACGCCTCGAGCTATGACGTCCTCGACGAGGGCGACGAGGAGGTGCTGATCATTCCGTTCACGGCGAGCGACGGGCTATCCGCTTCCGAGGCCGCTGTTCTAGTCCTTACCGTTAACGGCAGGGACGAGGTCAATACCGCCCCGGTGGCGCGCGCGGATGTCGCCACCGCATTCGAGGACGGTCCGCCGGTGCTGATCAACGTGCTGGCGAACGACACCGATGCGGACATCCGCGACACCAAGACGGTATCCAGGGTACAGTCGGACGACGGGTTCAGAGGCAGCGTGTCGATCGCGCTCGGCGGGACGGCCGTGCTCTATTCGGTCGGCGCTGCATTCCAGGAGCTCGGCGCCGGCGCCTTCGGCGCCGACGCCTTCAGCTACACCGTGGTGGACGCGGACGGCGCGGAATCAACGGCTGCCGTGACCGTGACCGTGATCGGGGTGAACGACAACCCGATCGCGGTAGACGACGCCCGGTCACTTCTGGAGGACGCGGCGCCGCTCGCGATCGACGTGCTCGCCAACGACACCGACGTCGACGCATTGGATACCGCGACCGTGATCTCGGTCGATAGCACGGGGCTGCAGGGAAGCGTCGAGATTGCGCCCGACGGATCGTTCGTCACTTACACCGTGGCCACTGTGTTCCAGTCGCTGCAGGTCGGGCAATTCGCGATCGACACCTTCCGCTACACCATGACCGACAGCGCCGGCGCGCAATCCACGGCGACGGTCAGCATCACGGTACTCGGCGAGAATGAAGAGGTCATCATCGTCAATCCGCCGGAACCGCCGGCGGGCGCCATCCTCGGCAGCCCTGGCGTTGACGAGATCGATGGCGGCAACGGCGCGGATGTGATCTACAGCCTGGCCGGCGACGACGTGATCAACGGCGGCGGCGGTAACGACATACTCTTCGGCGGCGAGGGCGAGGACGTGATCGATGGCGGCGATGGAGACGACGTGATCAGCGGCGGGGGCGGTGCCGACGCGACCACGGGCGGGGCCGGCGCCGACATCTTCATCTTTTATGGAGTCGGGGAATCGAATCTGGATGACCGGCTTCGTCCAGACGCCGACAGAATCGACCAATTTACCCACGCGGACGGCGACAAGATCGACCTGCGCCCGATCGATGCCAGCGTCGTCCTCGCCGGCAACAATGCTTTCACGGTGGTCACGCAATTCACCCAGGTGGCGGGTGAGCTGGTTCTCACCGACGAGGAAGGAAATCGCGGCCGCAGATTCCTGGTGGAAGGCGATATCAACGGCGACGGCAGGGCGGATCTGGTGATCGAAGTGCGCACCGAGGACGGCCCCCTGACGGCGGGCGATTTCTTCCTCTAGAAGCGTGCTGGGCCTTCACGGTCGCGGAGATCTCGGCATCGCGCTTGGTGATTTCGGCTTAAACTGGTTCAAAGGGCCATACCAGCATCTTCGCCCCGTACCAGAAAGCGGAAATCGCGCGTTGGCGCGGGAATCTCAGGAGGACCGGCGGTGACAGCTCTGCGAAATCCCATGCGGGCGGCGTTTGCGGCACTCGCTGCTGTTGCGCTGCTGCTTACCGCCTGCGCGAGTCCAACCGCACCGGCGGCTGCCGAAAGGCCCCGCCTGATCGTCTTCCTGGTGGTCGACGGCCTGCCCCAGCGCCAGGTGGTCGACTACCGGGATCAGCTCGCTCCAGACGGATTGCGCCGCTTCCTCGAGCGCGGCGCGTGGTTCGCCAACGCGCACTATGCGCACGCCAACACCCAGACCGCCCCCGGCCACGCCACCATGCTCACCGGCGCCTACCCGCATCGCACCGGGATCATCGCCAACGAATGGCGTGATCCCGGCACCGGCGAGCTCGAATACAACACCGGCGACCTCGCCGCCGCCTACATCGGCCACCGCACCAACCGGCTCGACGGCACCAGCCCGAAGAATCTGCGCGCCGAAACGGTGGGCGACGTCCTGCGGCGCCTCGACGCACGCTCGAAGGTGATCGCCATCTCGGGCAAGGACCGCGGCGCGATTCTGCCGGCCGGCAAGTCCGGTACCGCGTACATGTATCAGACGCAAACCGGGCAATTCGCGTCGACCACTTACTATATGAAGGCACATCCGCCGTGGGTGACGGAGTTCCACGCGGCCAAGCCGGCCGACGCCTACTTCGGCAAGGAATGGCGGCCGTTGCTCGACGACCAGTCGTATTCCCGTTCGCTTCCCGATCAGCAGAAGTGGTACGCGAAATGGGGCGGCAAGCTGCCGTTGAAACTGGGCGAGGGAATGGATGCGCCCGGGCCGGCGCTGTACTCGGCAGTGCTGCGCAGCCCTTACGGCGACGAGCTGACGCTGGCCTTCGCCCGCGCGGCGATCGCCGGAGAGCAGCTCGGCCAGGACGACGTGCCCGACATCCTCTCGGTGAGCCTGTCCAGCCACGACTACATCAATCATGGATTCAGTCCCGAGTCGCGGATCTCCCACGACCACCTGCTGCATCTCGATCGCCTGCTCGAGCGCTTCTTCCGCGACCTCGACGCCACCTTGGGCAAGGACCGCTACCTCGCGGTACTCACCGCCGACCATGGCTTCATGCCGGCGCCCGAGGTCAGCCAGTCGCAGGGCCGCGATGCCGGGCGGCTGAACGGCGGCCAGTTCATTGCGCGCCTCAATGCAGGACTCGCGCCGCGCTTCGGCCAGGGACAATGGGTGCTCGGCCTGTCCGCGCAGGCCGTGGTGCTGAACCAGGCGCTGATCGCCGAACGCAAGATCGACGCGGCGGCGCTGGCGGAAGAAACGCGCAAGCTGCTGCTTGCCGAACCGGCCGTGGCCGCGGCGTACACGCGAAGCGAGATCGAAGGCGGCGCGCTCGCTGGCGCCCCCTTCATCGAGGCGGTTCGCAGAACCTGGGATCGCGAGCGCTCGGCCGATATCCAGGTGGTGCTGAAGCCCTACTGGATGTTCTCCTCCAGCACCAGCATGACGACCCACGGTTCGCCGCATCCCTACGACACGCAGGTTCCGATCCTGCTGTACGGCCCGCGCTGGGTCAAAGCCGGCCGCGTTGACACGCGCGCCGAGGTAGTCGATATCGCCCCTACGCTCGCGCGCATCCTCGGCATCCCGCCGCCCTCCTCCTCGGAGGGCACCGCGCTGCCGGTCGCGCGCTGAGCCAGCTAGGCGCGCCGCGCGCGGCGCAACAGGTCGAGCACCGCGCCCAGGATGCCTTTCGGCATGAAGATGATGAACAGCACCAGCATCACGCCGTAGATCGTCGTATCGAGCGCCGGATATTTGTTGCCGAACGCGAGCCGCAGGCCCTCGGCCAGGAGCAGCGTGAACGCGGCGCCGACCGTGGGTCCGAGCATGACGAACATGCCGCCCGCGATCACGCCGAACACCATCTGCAGGCTGATGGCGATGCCCGAGACGGTGTCCGGATTGACGTAGAGCTGGTATTGCGCATAGAGGATGCCGCCGACGCAGGTCATCAGCGCCGAAACCAGCGTCACCTGCAGCTTCGCGCGCGTGACGTGGATGCCGATCGATGCCGCCGCTTCCTCGTCCTCGCTGATTGCCTGCAGCGCGAGCCGGCTCATGCCGCGGTCGACCGCGCGCCAGATCCACAGGCCTGCCAGCCAGAACGCGGCGACCACCGCGAGCCAGATCCACTTGCTCGAGAATTGCAGCGCGCCGAGCGCGCTGCTGGTGCCCTCGGTGAGCGCGCCGTTCGGCGTCGCGCCGAGCGAGCCGCCGGTCTGGTCGCGCAGCGCGATGAAGACCAGCCGCGTGACCTCGGAGAGCGCGAGCGTGACCAGCGCGAAATAGTGGCCGACGATGCGGAAGCGGAAGCACGGATAGGCAATGACGAGCGCCACCGCCGCCGCCACGGCGAGGGCCACCGGCGCGCCGATCCACGGCGAGACGCCGAAATGATTCCACAGCATCACCACCGTGTACGCGCCGATGCCCATGAACGCGCCGTGGCCGAAGCTCACCATGCCAAGCCGGCCCATCACCGACCAGCTCGTATAGATGTAGCCCCAGAGCAGCACCAGGATCATGAGGTGCAGCGGGTAGTTGCCGATCATCGCTTGAACAAGCCTTGCGGGCGGACAAACATCATCGCGATGAAGAAAACGAAGGCGATGACATAACCCCATTCGATGGCGAAGAAGAATCCGCCCACCGAGATGAACTGGGCGAAAACAAAGGCCGCGACCAGGCCGCCCGCCATGCTGCCCAGGCCGCCGAGCACGCAGATCAGGAAGGTGATCGGGCCGAAGGAGAGGCCGATCGCCGGGTGCACGTCGTATTGCAGCACCAGCAGGCACGCGCCGAGGCCGGCGAGCGCGCCGCCGAGCGCCGAGGTGAGCGTGAAGATGCGCGCCGGGCTCACGCCCATCAGCGGCATGATGGCGCGGTCCTGGCTGATCGCGCGGATCGCCGTTCCCAGATAGGTCTTGTTCAAGAAGATAAACAACCCCAGGACTCCTGCGATCGCCGCGCCGAACGCGACCAGGCGCGCGGCCGAGAACGACATCTCGCCCACGCGCACCGCCGGCAGGCTCACGCCGAGGTTCTTGAAGTCGATGCCGAAGGCGAGCGTCGCCGCCGCCTGCAGGAAGAACAGCACGCCGCCGGTGACGAGCAATTGGTTGATCGGCTCGGCGGCGAGCACCGGCTTGATGACGAACTGGTGGAGCACTACCCCCAGCCCTGCGACGATCAGGATCGCCGCCGGCATCGCCGCGTAGAGCGGCCAGTGGTACTGCACGTGCAGGTAGTAGACCGCATACATGCCGCACATGATCAGCTCGGCGTAGCAGATCCACACCACGTCGATCACCCCGAAGATCAGGTTGAGGCCGAGCGAGAGCAGCGCGAGCAGCCCGCCGAGCAGCAGCCCGTTCAGGATCGCTTCCAGCAGGAAGATATCGAAGACTTCCATCACAGACCCAGATAGGCTTTCTGGATCTCCTTCGAAGCGAGCAGCTCGCTCGAAGGGCCGGACAGCACGATGCGGCCGGCTTCGAGCAGATAGGCCCGGCCGACCACCTTGAGCACCTGGCGGATGTTCTGCTCGACGATCAGCACGGTGTAGCCCTCGGCGCAGATCTTTCTCACCAGGGCGAAGATCGATTGCACCACCACCGGCGCCAGCCCGGCCGAGGGCTCGTCGAGCAGCAGCAGCTTCGGCCCGGACATCAGCGCGCGGCCGATGGCGCACATCTGCTGCTCGCCGCCCGAGAGCGTGCCCGCGGGCTGCGCGCGACGCTCTTTCAGGTGGGGAAACAGGTCGAAGACCAGCTCGCGCTTTCGGTCGAATGTCTTGCGCGAGGTGAAGGCGCCCATCCGCAGGTTCTCCTCCACGGTGAGGCGCGGGAACAAGCGCCGGTTCTCGGGCACGTGGGCGATGCCGCGCCCGACCACCTCGTGCGGCGGCACGTCCATCAGCGGCTTCCCTTCGAAAAATATCTTCCCTCCGGTCGGATCGATCAGCTTGGAGATCAAACGCAGGAGCGTGGTCTTGCCGGCGCCGTTCGGCCCGATCACCGCCACCGATTCGCCGGCGCGCACTTCCAGGCTCACGCCGAACAGCGCCTGGAAGCCGCCGTACGCGGCGGAGATGTTTTCAAGCGAAAGCATCGGTTCCCAGATATACCTCGATGACTTTCGCGTCGCGCGCCACCTCGGCCGGCTTGCCCTGCGCGATCACCACGCCGTGATCGAGCACCACGCAGCGGTCGACGACGCGCATCAGCACGCCCATGATGTGCTCGACCCAGACGATGGTGACGCCGCGCTCGGCGCGGATCCTTGCCAGCATGTCGGCCGCGCCATCCATCTCGGCGTGGTCGAGCCCGCCGAGCGACTCGTCGGCGAGCAGCAGCTTCGGCTGCGTGGCGAGCGCGCGCGCGAGCTCGAGCTTCTTCAGCGCCGCCGCGCCCAGGCCTTCGACCTTGTCTTCACCCAGGTTGACCAGCCGCAAGCAGTCTGAAGCGAGCTGAAACGCCTTCTGTCGCGAGATGCGGGAGTTCGAGCCGTAAAAAGCGGCGAGCGCGACGTTCTCCAGCAGCGAAAGCTTGCGGAATGGCCGCGGGATTTGATAAGTGCGACCGATGCCGGCGTGCGCCACGCGATAAGCGGGTAAACCGCCGATCTCCGCGCCGCGAAAGCGCACCGAGCCCGCGTCGGGCTTGAGCGCGCCGGCGATCAGATTGAACGTCGTGCTCTTGCCGGAGCCGTTCGGGCCGATCAGCCCGAGGATCTCGCCCTCGGCCACCTCGAAGGAAACCTCGCTGACCGCGGTGAACCCGCCGAACCTCTTCGTCAGTTTTGTGACTTCGAGGAGCACCTACGGCGCGTACGCATGCCCCTTCGGGAACGGCAGCACCGCATCGGAGGCGATTTCCTTCGGCCAGACGATGCGGCCCTTGCCGTCGACGAACTGGATCACCACCGGGAAGGCGCGCTCGTTCTGTCCAGCCAGCGGGTGCCCCGGCGGGTAGAACTTCACGCCGTAGCCCTGCATCGTGCCGCCCACCGGGATGTCGGTCTCGAGCGCGGCCTTGCGCAGCGCCTCCGAGTCGAAGCCGCCGTGCTTCTTGATCGCGCGCGGCAGCACGTCGTTCAGCAGGATCCAGGTGTTGTTGAAGCCCATCGAGACGTGCGGCGGCAGCTCGCCCGGGCCCTTCACCGCCTGGTAGCGCTTCACCATCTCCTGCGTCATGTCCCACACGCCGGGCTTGAGCGTCTTCGGGTCGAGCAGTTGCGCGGCGGCCGGGTCGATGGTGTGGAAGTAGTTGACGTCCTTGCCGAAGGTCTGGGTGAGCTTGTCGATCTGGCTGTGGCCGGCGCCATGGCCGATCACGGCCTTGAACTTCAGGCCCTGCTCCTTCGCCTGGCGCAGGAACAGCGTGATGTCCGGGTTGTAGCCGGTGTGCAGCAGCACGTCGGGGCGCGCACGCTTGAGCTTGGTCACCAGGCTCGAGAGATCCGGCGCAGTCGCCGAGTAGCCTTCCTTGAGCACGATGTTGAGGCCGTTCTGCTTGCACTGCGCCTCGTTGCCGTTCGCCACGCCGACGCCGTACGGGCCGTCCTCGTGGATGATCGCGACGCGCAGGTTCTTCGGCTCGACGCCGAATTTGCTCTTCGCGTAGTGGTTCACGTAGTCGCACGACCAGGCGCCGAACTGGTCGGAATGCGCCTGCGGCCGGAACACGTACTGCAGCTTCTTGTCCTTGAACACCGCGGTGGCGATGCAGACGTTGAGCCAGGTGAACTTCTTGCGCGAGTCGGCCTGCTGCACCATCGGCACGCACTGGGCGCTCGAGTACACGCCGCTCACGATGTCGACCTTCTCCTGCTCGATCAGCCGGGTCATCTCGTTGATCGCGACGTCGACCTTCGACTGGGCGTCGATGAAGATCGGCACGATCTTGTAGCCGGCGACGCCGCCGCGCTCGTTGAAATAGTCGACGATTGCCTTGGTGCCGATCTGCGCCGGCTCGGAGCCGCCGCCCGCGAACGGGCCGCTCACGTCGTAGATGAAGCCGATCTTGATTTCCTTTTGCTGCGCCTGCACAGCGAGCGCGGCGAGCGCGAGCGCAACCGCGAAAAACGGACGAAAGGCCATGGACGATCCTCCTCTGCTGGAAAGTCTATCAAGGCTGCGTCACTCCTGACGGTTCTTCACAGAATTTCGCCAACCCTGACACTGGGCGGCGAGCCCGCCGGCCTAAGATGGGTCGAGGAGAGCCGGCGATGAATCTGCGGTTCACGACCTGGGCGCGCCTCGCGGCTGCGAGCGCATTGCTGCTGATCGCCGGGGCGGCAGGCGCGGACAGCTTTCGCATCGGCGGCACCGGTGCGGCGCTAGGCACCATGCACCTGCTCGGCGAGGAATTCCGCAAGACTCGGCCGGGACTCGAGGTCGAGGTGCTGCCGAGCCTCGGCAGCCCGGGCGGCATCCGCGCCGTGCTCGCAGGCGCGATCGATATCGGCGTCTCCGCGCGGCCGCTCAAGCCGGAGGAACTCGCCGCCGGCGCCGTGCAAACGCTGGCCGGCGCGACGCCGTTCGTGTTCGCCGTCGCCGCCACCAGCAAGGTCAGCGCGCTCAGCTCGGCCGACCTGGTCGACATCTATGCCGGCACCAAGACCCGCTGGGCCGACGGCTCGCCGCTACGCCTCGTGCTGCGCAGTTCCTCGGGAGCGGAGATCGCGCTGATCTACAGCATCTCGCCGCAGATGAGGGAAGCGCACATGCTCGCGGAGAAGCGTCCGCTGCTCACCACCGCGACCGACCAGGACAACGCCGATGCGCTCGAGAGCATCCCCGGCGCGATCGGCGTCATCAGCTTCGCGCAGCTCGTTTCCGAGAAGCGCGCGCTGCAGGCGCTGCGGATCGACCACGTAGTGCCCACCCCGGCCGCGTTGCGCGACGGCAGCTACCGCCTTTCGGTGCCGCTCTATTTCGTCACCAGCGCGCGGCCCTCGCCTCGCGCGCGCGAGTTCATCGCCTTCGCGCGCTCCGCTGCCGGCGCCGCCCTGCTGTCCCGCAACGGCTATCTCGTCCCGGCGCCTGGCGAGACCCGCTGACATGCTCGCCCTCGGCAGCGCGCCGCGGCTTCTCACCAGCATCGCCACGGCCGTTGCGCTGGTGGCCGCGCTGCTGCCGCCCGCCATCCATCTCGCGCTCGCCTACGCCAATCTTTCCGCCGCTGCGCAGACGCGCGCCGCCTACCTCGCGGACGAGGGGACGCGCCTCGTCAGCACGTATCCGTCGACCTGGCAGTTCCAGGATCACCATCGCTTCTGGGAGATCGTCCGGCGCCCTCCGGTCGCCGGAGAGTCGATCGTGGTGCGAACCGCGGACGGCAGCGTCGTGGTGCGCCTGGGCGAGAAGCCAGACGCGCCCACCCTGACGCGCGCCGCGGCGATGCATGACTCCGGCGTGGTGGCGGCCTCGGTCGAGATCGAGCGCTCGATGCGCGCCCTGCTCGGCTGGACCGCGCTCGCCGCGCTGGCGGGCCTTGCACTCGGCGCGGCGGTGTTCACAACGCTGCGCGTGCTGCCTCTGAGGGCGCTGCAGCGGGCGACCGACGCGCTGATGCAGGAGAAGCTGCGCGCGCAAGTCACCCTGCGCTCCATCGGCGACGCCGTGATCACCACCGACCGCGAGCAGCGCCTCGAGTACCTGAATCCCGTGGCGGAGGCGATGACCGGCTGGACGCTCGCCGAAGCGGCCGGCCGGCCGCTCGGCGACATGATCCGTCTGGTCACCGAGGCCGACGCCCGGCCCGTCGCCAACCCGGCGGCGATCGCGCTCGCCGAGAACCGCGTGGTGCCGGTTCCCGGCGCCGTCATGCTGGCGCGCCGCGACGGCGAGACCGTGCCGGTCGAGGGCATTGCCGCGCCGATTCACGCCGCCGGCGAGATGCCCGGCGGCGCGGTGCTGGTGCTGCACGACGTGACGCGCGCGCGGCAGATGGCGCGGCGGCTTTTGTACCAGGCGAGCCATGATTCGCTCACGGGCCTCATCAACCGCGCCGAGTTCGAGCGGCGCCTCGAGGGCGCGCTCCCATCCGCGCGCAACGGGCAGGAGCATGCCGTGTGCTACCTCGACCTCGACCAGTTCAAGATCGTCAACGACACCTGCGGTCATTTCGCGGGGGACGAGCTGCTGCGCCAAGTCGCGGCGCGGCTGCGCGCGCGCATCCGCGGCGCCGACCTGCTCGCCCGCCTGGGCGGCGACGAGTTCGGCCTGCTCCTCTACGGCTGCTCGCTCGAGCGCGCGCGCTCGATCGCCGAGGGGCTGCTCGAGGCGGTGCGCGAGCTGCGCTTCGCCTGGAGCGACAAGAGCTTCGTGGTCGGCGCGAGCATTGGCGTGGCCTCGCTCAGCGGAACCTCGGCAAGCGGAGCGGAGGCGATGAGCAGCGCCGACACGGCCTGCTACGTGGCGAAGAACCTGGGACGCAACCGAGTGCAGCTCGATGCGCCGGAAGACCGCGAGCTCTCCCGGCAGCGCGGCGAGATGGGCTATGTTTCACGCCTGACCCGTGCCCTCGACGAGGGGCAATTCGTCCTCTACCAGCAGTCGGTGGCGCCGCTGCAGCCCGGCGCACGCGCCGGCGTCCATTTCGAGGTGCTGCTGCGGCTGATCGGCGAGGATGGACGCCACGTGCCGCCGGGCGCATTCATCCCCGCGGCCGAGCGCTATGGCCTGATGCCGCAGATCGACCGCTGGGTGGTGGGCGAGCTTTTCGGCCGCTACGCCGAGCTCGAGCGCAACGCCCGCGTGCCGCTCGAGATGGTGTCGGTCAATCTTTCCGGCACCTCGCTCAACGACGAGCGCACCGTGGCCTTCATCCTGGAGCAGGCCCGCCGCCACGCCGTGCCGGCCGAAAAGATCTGCTTCGAGCTGACCGAGACCGCCGCGCTCAACAACCTGCCGGTCGCGATCGAGGTGATGCGTGCGCTCAAGCGCGAGGGCTTCAGCCTCGCGATCGACGACTTCGGCAGCGGCTTCACCTCGTTCGCCTACCTGAAGAGCCTGCCGGTGGATTTCATCAAGATCGACGGCAGCTACGTGAAGGGCATGCTCGACGACCGCATCGACCGGGCGATGGTGACCGCGATCCGCCAGATCGCCGCGGTGATCGGCGTGCGCACCATCGCGGAATGGGTAGAGAGTGCCGCCCTCGCCGCCGAGCTCGCCGCCATCGGCATCGATTACGCGCAGGGCTACGGCATCGCCAGGCCCGCGCCGCTGCAGGCGGTGCTCGGCCTCGAGCTCGAACGCGCTGCCTAATCGACGTAGCCTGATCGTCGGCCGGGCGAGGTGAATTTTCACCAGCCGTGACGAAGATCCTTTCGCGCATTCCGCTGTATCCGATTGCCAACGAACGACTTCCGCGCACGCGCCGAGACGAACCGATAAAACCTCGCGCGCGCATTCGTAGAAAAAAGCGCATGACGTAGTCCGCGCGACGAGGCATATTCCGATTGGAAGGAGATGACGGAGATGCTCGGCCGCTCGATTGCGTTCCGCATCGCGAATGCACTGATCGAGAAGATGTCGGCGTTCGACGCGCCCGTCGTCATCGAAGGAGAAACCGGAACCGGCAAGGAGCTTGCCGCACGCGCGATCCACTACCGCGGCGCGCGTGCCGGCCTGCCGTTCGTGCCGATCAACTGCGGCGCATTGCCGGACGCGCTGATCGAGGACGAGCTCTTCGGCCACCGGCGCGGCGCCTTCACCGACGCGCGCGACGACAAGCCCGGCCTGGTCGAGCTGGCCCGCGGCGGCACCCTGTTCCTCGACGAGGTCGACGCGCTCACGCCCAAGGCGCAGGTGACGCTGCTGCGCTTCCTGCAGGATCAGCAGTACCGCCCGCTCGGCGGCCGGCGCGAGGAGCAAACCGACGTTCGCATCATCACCGCCAGCAACCGGGTGCTGGAGCGCCAGGTCGAGGCCGGCGCGTTCCGGCTCGACCTGCTCTACCGGCTGAAAGTCCTGCACCTTGCGATGCCACCGCTGCGCGAGCGGCACGGCGACATCGCGCTGCTCGCCGAGCACTTCGTGCGTACCAGCAGCGCGCGCTATCACAAGCCCGCGTTGCCGTTCGATCCGCAGACCCTTGCCTGGTTCGAGCGCTATTCGTGGCGCGGGAACATCCGCGAGCTGGAGAACCTGGTCCAGCGCGAGTTCCTGCTCGCCGAAGGCGAGCGCATCTCGGTGCCGGCGCCGTCGAGCGGCCTCGCGCTCGGGCCCGCGCCCGAGCCGGTGCTCAACTACCGCGCGGCCAAGAGCCTCGCCATCGCGGAGTTCGAGTCGCGCTTCCTCGTCAAGCTCATCGGCCAGGCCAACGGCAACGTGTCCGCCGCGGCGCGCATCAGCGGGACCGAGCGCCGCTATCTCGGGCGCCTGCTCAAGAAGCACCGCATCGTAAAGCTTCCGTCCACCGCGCCGTAGCCGCGCCGCGCTCACCCCATGAGCTCGCGCCAGCACTGGCCCGAAGCCATCTCGCGCAGCGTCCATTGGTTCGCCGCGAGATTCCAGGCCCACTGCTCCCGGTCGGGCGGAAAGTGCGGGGTCTCGATTTTTGCCGGGTCGGGAAGCCCCATGCGATAGGCGGCGCAGGGCGAGGTGCAGAACACCGGGACGCCTGCCAGCAGCGCATCGACCGCGGCGTTGCTGGTCCAGCACACCAGCGCATGGGCGCCATGAAGCGCCTGCGCGAGGGGCACCGCACGCCGGTCCATCTTCTCGCGCACCCGGATCTCCCGGTCGGTGCTCGCCTTGAGTATCGCCAGCGTCGCCGCCAGCCAGCCTGACAGGTCGAGGCCCCGGTCGGGGCTGACAGAGGCCGGCGGGCAAACCAGAATGAAGCTCCCGGATCGGCGCCACGGCTCCACGCGCAGTTCGAGCCGTTCCCAGCGCTTGGCGGATGCGTGTCCGGCGCCGTCGTGCTGGTAGGCGTTGCGAGTGACCCGGTAATAGCCCGAGAAGTGCTTGGCGCCAAAGTAGCCGTTATCGAGATAGATCCACGGCCGGCCCTCGCGCTGGATGCGGTCCAGAAGCGGCCGCAACCCATGATGCGCGCCGAAGCTCGCCATGCCGCCCGCGGCCAGCTTGCAGGGGAGCTCGCGATACGGCAGGTGGGCGCCTTTCGCGAAGCACCGGCCGATCCTGGAGCTGTTCTTCTTCGGCGTTGCGTATACGGTGTAGGCGGGTTTCAGGGCGAAGCCTTCAAGTCCCGGAAATACCGCCGCAGCACCGGCAGCTCGTCGGGCTCCCATATCCAGCGCTGCTTCGGCCCGCCCCACGGACATGGCTCGCCGAAGCGCACACCCGCGTTCAGGAAGCCGCCGGCGTTCTGATCGCAGGCGAACATCATGGCCGGATACGGCGTGAGCGTGCATAGATGGATCGGGCCGTTGGTGACGCCGAAGTTCATCTCGGCGCCGGCGTAGAGCGCTACGCGTTGGTGCAGCCCGATCGGCGAATCGTCGTAGTCCTCGATCACGCGGGCGCCGATTTCCGCGGCGAACGCACGCCACGCCGCGTCGTTCGAATTCCGCGCCGGGATGCGCCGGTCGTTGCGCAGGGTTACGGTGTAGCGTTCCTTTCCGGGACTCAGCACGGAGCGCAATCGTTCGATCGGACGTCCGGCGCGGCAATGCTCGACAAGAAACCGCATGTGGGGGTCGCCGACCAGCCTGCCTTGGGTTCCGGTCGACGAGGGCAGGCCGGCGAGCGCCGGTCCGGGCGCAATGATCGACTCGTAGCGCCGCCGCACGACGTCCGCAGCCCACTTCGTGGTCTTCGGTCTCGAGGTGTCGAAGACGATCTCGGTCGCGCCCGCGGCCTTGGCCAGCACGAGCCACGAGTAGAAGTCGAAGCTCGCGATATGACGCGACAGCGGATAGAGCGCCTTCATCCTGGCGACCCCGCCTGTTTCATGCCGCCGCCTCTTGCTCGAGCAACGCGGCCAGGGACTCGGCGACCGAGGTCGGCTCTATTCGCGCCATCGCATCGCGGCAGTGCCCGCATGGCACACGCATGCCGCAGCCCAGGCCCTGGCCCGTGAACAAGCCGATCTGTTGTCCGTAGCCCGTGACGGCGGGCGAGATGTAAGCGCCATAGATCACGACCGCGGGCGTTCCGACGGCGGCGGCCACGTGGTGCAAGGCTCCCTCCGTGAGCACCGCCGCGCGCGCGCTTGCCATCACGGCTGCCGCCTGCCGTATCGAAGGCGTTACTACGTGCTCGGCGTCCGGCAGGAGCCTCGTTCCCGCCGGGCCGAGCTGTGTTACGCGAATGCCGTGGCGCGCGCGCAGCAGATTCGCCAGGGCGACCCAGCGTGACCATCCCCAGTCCTTGTTGGGGCTCGCGGTCCTCTTGAGGTTGGGCTCGACGATGAGGCGTGCGCCGTGCCGCGCGCCGAACTGCCGCTCCGCCTCGGTAAAGTAGATCTCGCCGGCCGGCGGCGCGTACTGCTTCCACGTCCACTGCCGCGCGCTGTGCGCAGCCATGTACGGCCGCAGGCCGTCACGCCGCGCCCGCAGCGTGCGGAAGTTTCCGCGTTCGCCAGGGCGGGCGATGCGCGGGTTCCCGTTCCAGAGCTCGCACCAATTTGTCACGCGGCCTTCGTAGACGATGCGCAGCTTGCGGCGATCCTGCTCCTGCATGCTGCGCGCGATGCCGGTGACGATCAGCTCGTCACCCCACCCCATGGCGCCTCTCCGTTGCCACGCGCGCGTCGGGTTGCGTCAACGCCCGCGCCAGGTCGAGATTGGCGCGGATCCACGCCTCGATGCTCCACGCCTCGACGCGGCTGCGCAGCTCGCCCCGGCGCCGGCCCCATGCTTCGCGCGCGGCGAGGATGTCGTCGATCGCCTCACGCATGGCGTCCGCAGTATCGGCGAGCTTTCCGCACGATCCGTCGGCCAGCAGATCGCCCGCCCAGCCGGTGCGCGTCGAAACAACCGGGACTCCCGCGCGCAGCGCGTCGAACAGCGGCCAGGGCGCGGCATCGCCGGTGGCGGTGATGGCAACGCAGTCGAAGGCACCGATCCACTCGCCGAGGCGCTGCAACGGAAACCTGGCCGCATCCTGGCGCACGCAATCGACGCCCTGCCGCTTCAATGCCGATGCCAGCGGGTCGAGCCGCTCGCCGGCGAGCACTACGCGGGCGGGTCTGCGCAGACCGCGAACCGCCTCCGCGAATAATTCAAACCGGCTGGCGTCGCCCCCGCCGTGTCTTGCCGGGCGCCCGATCCAGGCCACGGTGGGAACCGGGCCCGGTGTGAAGCCCGGCATGCCCGCCGGCGTCCAGCCGACGGGATGCACGATGTGAAGCCGGCCGGTGAGCTCCACGCCGTCGGCGGCGAGCAATTCCCGCTGTGAGGAGTGTGCCAATGCCAGCGCGCCGCACGAGCGCACGCAGGCGCGCTCTCCTCGCTCCCGGTAGAGGCTGCCTTCGTAGAAGTCATGCAGCTGCACGACGGTGCGCGCGGGGTGCGGGCTCGATGCGGCTTCGCGGGCACGGATGAAGATCCAGGCATCGGCCCGGCGTAGCGGCTTGTCGCTCGCGACCACTGCAATGCCCGGGCTCGCCGCGGACGCGAAGCGCTGTTTCCACGTTTCGAACAGCCAGCCGCGGTTTTCCGCGACCACATTGATGGCCGGACCCGTAGCGCGCGGCGCGATGACGGCGAGCTTCGATCGCGCCGCCGGCTTGCCCGTTGCGCTCAGGGCGGACTCGATCAGCGCAGCCACCCGGTGCGCATCGCGCGCATCCGCCAGCGTCCATTGATTGCGCATCAGGAAATGCATGTAGGCGCGCCGGCAGCTGATGGCCTCCGGATCGGTCGCGCTCGCGGCGAGCAGCGACCACTCGCCGGGAATCGCCGTGAGGAACGGCATGACCCGGTCCTGGGTCGGCCAGACGTTGCGCCCCAGCACCACGGCAGGCACGTTCCACAGCAGGCTGTCGTGCGCCACGTTGCTGTTGATCGTCACGACGCCACGGCACGCGCCGCTCTTGAGCATCTGGTGGACGTTGCCGCGCGCGTGCGGCCAGAGCACATCCTGCCGCCGGCGCACGCGCAGCCGCAGATGACGATCGCCGCGCTGCGCGTCCATCGGATGCTGCTTGAAAATCACCGGCCAGGGCGGGTTCAAGCCCGAAACGTGATCAATCAGCGCCTGCATCGTGCGCAGGTGGGCCGGCGCGTGGTGCACCAGGTTCGTGTCGTACTCCATCTGCAGGGGCACCAGCAGGAACGCTGGCGGCAGGCCGCTCGCCGCGCTCTTGTCGGCCTGCATGTACTGGTAATAGCCGGCATGCGCCGCCGACTTGACCGCGGCGAGATGCTCGTCGAGCGCGCGATCGTCCTCCATCGACAGCGCCGCCCCGTTCCAGGAGAAAGGGGCGATGTGCGAGCCCGCGTTCACGCCGCGCGGACTGATCTGATAGCTGGAGCGGGGCAGCCAGCCGTGCTCGCAGTAGAGCGTGGGAGCGCCGCGCCGGTGGTAGCGGCCGTTCCAGACGATCGAGATCGTGCCCGGAGCGGGATGCGCCGGATCGCGCGCAACCTTGTAGCCGAGCTTTCTCGCGGTGTCGGTCAAAGCCTCGAGCAACGGCCCGACCGCGCCCCGGCTGCGTGGCTCGCCCGCGACTTTCATCGGTTCACTCCTCTGTTCGGTCTGCGTCCATCCACCATCCGCCGCCGGCCGCGCGCGCGGCAGAGAAGCAAGCCGGCTGATCGAGCTCAAGTTCACCAGCTCCACCCCCCGCTCGCCGAGCGCGGCCGCCAGCCGTCCATACTGCGTATCGATCTCTCTCACGCGTCCCGCGAGCGGATGCCGGCCGGTGGTTGCGAAAAAATGGCCATCGGTGAAGTCCACGCCGATGAGGCCGATGCGGCGCGCGCCCATGTATGCCGCCAGGCAGACCGCGACATAGGGCGAGTTCTGCGTGAAATGCAGCACCTCGCCGCCCCACACGTCGGTGCCGCCGAACTTCCCGAGCTTGAAGCGCACGACCGGCGGGCGTACCGGACCCAGATCGAGCTGCGTAAACAGGACCTGCGCCTTCGACTGCTCGACGAAAGCGAAGCGGTCGGCCTTGAACTGGCTGCGCGGGTTGACCACCACCAGATACGTGGGATCGAACAGGCGCCCGACATCGTTGACCCCGAGCGTGATCATGCGCTCCGGGTCGGGCAATTCCTTGAGCGACGGTCCGCAACCGCATACCACGATGGTTTCACCCAGGTGCGCATCCCGGAACGCATGCAACGCGCGGTTCACGGCGTGTCCTCGCCCGCTGGCCGATCAGGACGCCTGGTACGCGGGAAGCAGCAGCCGCTCCAGCTCCTGCGCCGCGCCGTTGGGTGTGTCCGCGCCCAGGTCTTTGCGAATCGCCACCAGCGCCGCGCCGAACCCGGTACGGAGAGCCGAATGCCGCTCGTCCCGCTGCAGGTCCCGCAGCGCGGTGTGCGCCCTGATTACGGCCTGTGCGCCATACAACGCGAGCAGGCGATCGAGCATCTTCAGGTTGTCCGCGCCATCGCTCCGCGCCGCTCCGGCCAGCCGGCTCTGCCAATAGTCCACGAACAGCTGATAGGCCGCGTTCTTCTCCTCGCGCAGCGCCATCGCCTTGCTCTGGCGCAGGGCCGAGCTCAGGGCGCGCGCGATCCACCATGCCGCGGCGAGCGCAATGAGGCACGCGATGCCGGTGACGGTGGCGAGCGCTGGATCGAGCGCGGCGAAGAGCGCGACCACGGTTTGAAAAACGAGCCAGGCGCCGAAGCCCATCGCGCCGAGGAGCGCGAGGCCGACGACGAGTGCAAGGGCCTTGCCGAGAGCGTTCATTGATTCTCCTTTCGAGTATGTTTCATCGCTTCATCCCGTTTTCACCGACTTGATCAGCAGATAGAGCATCTTTTTCTTCTTGCGCTTTTCGCGTGCCTTGTGCACCGTCATCTTGGTCTTCGCGAAGGTCACTTCCATGGTGTTCACGGTCGAGCCGCTGCTGCGGTTCTCGCCCATCGGCAGCGGCCACAGGTTGTTGATGGCGTCGGGGCCGCCCAGCTGGCGTTCCATGACGTGGTCTCCGTCCATCCCCTCCTTGCTCGGGCGGAACCCGAACGGCCGGAAGATCTTGTTGATCTTGCCGCCACCCCCGGTCTTGCCCTTCTCGTCGTAAACCAGAACCTTGCCCGGAGCGAGATTGGCGAATGCCGGTGCGAGTCCGACCGGACCGCCCGGGATAGGCGGGTTTGATCCGCTGGCCGCGTGGTAGACCTGGACCTCGCCGGACCAGCTCTGGAATGCCGCTTCCTTCTGGAGCTTGGGCTCTTCGGCAGCGAGCGCGTCCTTGGCCTTTTTCCCTTTCAGGGTGGCGGCAGTCTTCAGCCATTTCTGGTCGATGTATTGCTCCGTGGCCGGACCGACGTAGATATTCGGATAGGCCGCGGCACGCCGCTTCGGATAATCGACCGGGACCGGGTTCTTCTCGCTGCCCTCCTCGTCCGACTTGTTCAGGAGCGTGGCCAGCACCTGCCCCAGCGCGTTGAACTTGGTGGTCAGGTCTGCATCCAGCTTCTGGATCGCCACCTCGTCGGGTGGCTGCTTGTTCTGCGCCACTGCGACCTTGCTTTTGAGATCGTTGATCTCTTTTGTCAGCGCCTTGATCTGCTTGGTCTCGTCGGTGGACGCTCCGGTCGGGACGAAATCCTTGACGAAGTCGTCCGGGTTCTTGAGATCGCTCTTCACCATCAGCACCGCGTTCGCGCCCTCGCCGACGAACAGCAGCGTGTGCGATTCGCCGCCGCCGCTGAACGCGACCTTCTTCTTCCACCATTGCAGCAGGGATTTCACGCCGGTCTTGACCGCGCCGAAGACCTTCTTCGCCTTGTCCGCGATCCACTTGGCCACCTTCAGCAGCACCTCGTCGACCTTGGCGCGGATCTTCTGGATCGCCTCGCGGATCTTGGCGGTGACGCCGCCCAGGCGCAGCAGCGCGGCGAGGAAGCTGATCACCAGCGACAGCCCGCGCGCCAGGCCGGCCTCCATCGCTTCCGCGGCGGCGCCGATGTTGCCGGCCGCGATCTCGCCGACGCTGCCGAGGAAGTTGGCCACCATCCTCGCGATGTCCTTCGCCTTCTTGATGAAGAACACCACCGTGTCGTAGATGCCGATGACCGCCTTGACCAGGCCCGCGCCGGGCACGAACAGGCTCACCAGCCAGATGATCGCCTGCTCGATGATCTTGGTCTTGATGAAGTCCTTCACCGCGTCGAGGAAGGCGTCCTGCATGTCCTTCGCCATGTCCTTCAGCTGCTCCCAGGCGGCCATCGGGCCCTCGGTGATCAGCGTCTTGACCAGCGCGAAGCCCTTCTCCAGGCCGGCCACCACCGGCTCGCCCATTACCGTCACCATGTGCGCGCGGATGTTCTGGTAGGAGATGCCGATCATCTGCAGGGCGAGGCCGACGATGCCCTTGAAGTCCCAGGTGGTCGGCAGCTTCAGCCCCTGCAGCGACCCCGTCAGCCACTCGAACAGCGCGTCCTTCAGGTGCTTGAGGAAGTTCTTGCCGAAGTTCTCGAAGCCCTGGATCGCCGCCCGCATCAGGTTCTTCACGAACACGATCGGCTTGGTGAAGATCGCCTTGAGCACCGCGACGCCCTTGTCGATGATCCCCTGGATCTCCTCCAGCGAGTAGCCGAACTTCTTCAGCGCCCAGGTGAAGAGCTTCTTCGCCGCCCATAGCAGCAGCTTGCCCAGCTTGGCGAGCGCGCCCGCCATCGCCTCCTTCATCTTCTCGATCTTCTGGTCGATCGCCTGGATCGCGGCCTTCTGCTTGTCGGCGAGCTTCTGCTGCAGCTCCTCCTCCTTCTTGCCGACGAACTTGTCGAGCTCGCCGAGCTTGCCGTTCATCTCCTCCGCGGCCTGCTTGCCGATGTCCTTCAGCGCCGGGCCGAGCTTGTCGACGTAGTCCTGGATCTCCTTCTTCGCGTTGGCGAGATCGTCCTTGCACTCCTGGATCACGCGCTTGTTGTCGGCGCCGATGTCGGCCACCAGCTGGTCGATGGTGGCGACGAACGCGGCGCGGTTGCGGTCGAAGATCTCCTTGACCGCGGGCAGGTCGTCGATGCCCTTCAGCCAGTCCCGGGCGCGCCTCGCCCAGCCGAAGAAGCCGGAGTAGCGGTCGGACTTGAAGGCGTCGATGTCGCGCTTGACGGCGTCCTCGAACGCCTTGGTCGCCCGGTCGTTGCCGTCGTCGAAGCGCTTCATCGACTGCGTCTCGAGATCGGCGAGCTTTTTCTTCACCTTGTCCTGCACGGCCTGGTAGATGCCGTTGATCTTGGCCGCCACCTCCTCGCGCTTCTTCTCGAGCGCCGTCTTGGCGGTCTTCTGCTTTTTCCCCGTGGCACCGAGCTGGCCCTTGCGCTTCGCGTTGAGCGCGTTGCGCTCCTTCTTCTCGTCCTGCTTGAGATCCGTATCGATCTTGGCGGCTTCCTGCTGGGCGAAATTCCGGATCGCGAGCGGCTCGCTCTTGGCCGTCTTCTCCATCCCCTTCTTTTCCTTGTTCGCTTCCGCCAGCTCACCGCTGTCGACCATGTCGAGCTGCTCCTGGGTCACGCCCTCTTCCTTCAGCTTGGCGTCGCCCTCCTTGGTGTACTTGCTGACATCGGTGTGCTCGGGCTGCAGGGGAGCGACCGCGCCCTGGCCGAGGTTCATGGCCGGGGTGCCGGGCGCGACCTCCATGGGCGGCAGCTCTTCGGGCGTGTGCTCGGGCGGCGCCGGCGGCGGCGTCTGTCCCATGTCGGCGAACGTGGAGACCACGGCGTTCTTGTCGCCCGTCACCACCTGCATCACGTCTGCGCCCATGTGCTGGGCCTTCTTGTCGCGCTTGAAGTTGTCGACCTCTTCGATCTTCCTGGGAACGTTCTTGCGCAGGGATTCCTGCAGCGTGCTCTGGCCCCTGCTCGGCTCGACCGGCGGCGCCGGCCGCGCGCCGACGTCGCTCACCTGATGACCGCTGCTCTTCGCCTGGTTCTCGCCATCGGGGATGACGACCGCCTGCTCCGATTGCTGGCGCTTCTGCGCGGCGTCGTCGTGGGTCTGCTCATTGGTGCTGAGCCTGGCGAGCATGGCTCCGCCCTTGCGCAGCACCGGCACCGCCTTATCGACCAGGTACTGCGCGACCTTGCTCTTGCCGACCGCCTTGAGCGCGGCCGCCGCCGCAGCGCCGGCCGCCGCGGCCTTGCCTCTTCCCTTGCCCCGCTTGCCCTTGGGATTGACCCGAAGCTTCTCCTTCTTCGGTTCCTTCTTGCCGGCCTGCTTGTCCACCGGCGCCACCGGCTTGGGCGGCGGGCCTTTGCCGAGCTGCGCCTCCGCCGCCTTGACCTCGGCCTGCGTCTTGTAGAACTCCTCGTCGCTGATCTCTTCCGGCAACTCGACCCAGCGGCCCTCGGCGTCGCGGAACATGCGCTTGCCGAACGGCGTCTTCACCAGCACGGTGCTGAAGCGCGCGCTGGTCGGCGCGCCGCCGCCAGCGGCGAGCGGCGGGCTCGCACCGCGCGCGGGCGCAGACGGCCGCGCCGCGGCCGCGCGGCTGCGGATCAGCGCGGCCAGCTCGGCCATGGCGTGGCGCTCGCAAGGTTCATGACGCGTAGCCGGCGGAAATGCTCTGCACGGGGGCGCCGCCGCTGGCAGGGATCGAGCCCACCGCCTGCGAGTCATTGACCAGCCGGTTCGGATTGGTCGGGCTCGGTTTTTTCAACTGGTAGCTCCAGCGCAGGCGGCGCGCGAAGCTCGCTTCCAGCGGATGGACGTTGCCAGTCACCGCCGGCGCGCTGCCGCTGTATTCCGCGACCACTTCATACCTGACCCAGCGGTTGTGGGTGGTGACGAGCGCCTTGACGTTGCGCTCGACGTCATTGAGGTGGCTGGCATTCGCTGATGACGTGATCGGCGTAAGGTTGCGCCAGTCGTTGCCCGGGCCACCGATGTGATGGTTCAGCAGGTGCCCGAGGCGGTAGCGCCCTTGCCTCGCAGCGATGCTTCCCAATCCGACGCGCGAGCCGCGGTCTTCGCGCAGCTCGAGCCGCAGCGTCTGGGAGACGGTGGTGCCGGCCGGATGGCCCGGGCCGACGGGGTCGGCAACCATGCGCCTGCCGAAGCCGAGGTCGTTCACCCCGTGATACGTAACCTCGGTCCGGAAGTTGCCTACCGCGGAGCCGGTCTCGACCAGCTTGTCGGTGAGCGCCTCACCGCGCGGATTGACCTCACCGACGACCGCCCAGCGCGTACCGCGCGCCTGGGCCTCCAGCGTGCGCAAGTTGTTGCGCACCCTGATGGCGGCGAGGACCGGCGTGATGATCGCCAGGCCGATGCGGCTCCCGGACAACCGGTTGACCGCCTGCGTAGCCTCGCGCAATCCGTTCTGCAAGCGCTCCGCAGCCGGGGCGTTGGGGTTGCCGCCGAGCGCCCGGCTGGCGAGGCTCGCGGCCTGCCGCCGGATCCAGTCCACCGCGCGGTCGAGCATCTGGTCGACGCGCGCCTGCAGCCCGCGGATGGTGGACTGGACCTGGCTGCCGACGTCGCCCAGGCCGATGAAGCGCGCGAGGAAGTCGAGGATCACCGGGATGGTGCGCGCCATCGTGCGCTCGACGAAATTCGCGGCCTGGCCGATCTGTCCCGCCGCGATCGCGGCGATCGAGTTCACGATCGATTCGACCAGGTCGAGGATCTCGTTGATCTTGTCGATGAAGAACTTGATCGTGTTGTAGGTCTTGATGATCGCCTGGATCACCGCGCCCACCGGGCTGAGCAGCGACAGCAGCTGCTGGATGCCCGCCATCACCAGGCGCTGCTGGATGAAGTTCTTGATGGCGCCGAGCGCGCCTTCGCGCAGCTGGCCGAAGAATTCCGTGACGCGATCGCGCAGCGCCTGCACCAGGCCGCGCTCGCGGATTTCCTGCAGCAGCGCGAAGCCCGCTTCCAGCAGCGCCACCGGGCGCTCGCCCATCAGGCGCACCAGCTTCTGCCGCACATTGGGCCAGGTGAGCCCGAGGATCTGCAGGACGAACCAGATGATGCCGCGCAGGTCCCACTGCTCCGGCATCTGGATGCCGGCGCGCGCGACCGGGCCGGTCAGCCAGGCGATCACCCCGGCGCGCAGGTGCGCCAGGATGTTGTTCATGAACTGCCGCACGCCCTGGGCGACGGCGCTGAGCAGGTGGCGCAGGAATTGCACCGGGTCGGCGATGATGACGTTGAAGGTGTCGCGCGCCCGCTTGAAGATGGCGACGATGCGCGCCCCGCCGGCGCCCATCGCCGCCTCGAATATGAGCTCGGCCAGCTTCATGAGCGAGGCGAGCGCGAACCCCGCCAGGTCGCTGAGCAGCGGGCGGAACAGCCCGATCATGCGCTGCAGGGTGTCGATCGGCGTCAGCACGTCCTCCAGGCGCAGGGCGTCCCAGGCGCGCGCGAAGGTGCCCGTGATCCGGTCCCAGGTGAGATTGCGGGCCTGCGTTTCCGCGACGAACCACTGGTAAGCCCGCTCCAGCGAGCGCGACTGCACCAGCTGATTCACCTTCTCGGTGCCGCCGGGGATGAGCTCGGCGAAGGCGTTCACCACATTGAGCGCCGAGCGCGGCACCACGGCGTTGGTGAACGGATCGCGCCCGAGCATCACTTTCACGATTCCGTAGCCGGGGATTTCGCGGCAGAAGTTGCTCAGCGGCTGCATGAAGGTTTCCTTCAGCCACGCGATCGCCTGCGTGACGAGCCCCGAGACGAAGTTGCGGATGCGCGTCAGCGTCGGCGTAAAGATCGCCTGCGCCCGGCGCCACACGTCTCCCGGGCTGAACAGATCGCTGAAGCCAAGCGAATCGGTGAAGCGGGTGAAGGCGTCGCGGATTCCCTGGAAGCTGAGGCCCATCGCCGCCGTCTGCTCCTCGACCCAGGTCGCGATCCGGCGCAGCACGCCGTTACGCTCGAGCAACTGGTACAGCTGCTCGCCGACGACGGGGATCAAGCCCATGAAAGCGCGCAGCAGGTTGGTCGCATTGCGCTCGACCGCGCGCATGTTGATGGGATTGCGCCCGATGATCAGCGTCAGCAGGGTGAAGCCCGGCACGTTGGCAGCCAGATCGGCGAGCCCGTCGAGGATGTCGGAGAGGCCCAGCCGCTGCACCAGCGAGGGCGAGCGCTGCTGGACGTCCGCTTCCTCGCTGCGCTGCACGACGGCCTGCTGCTGGATGGTGTGCGTGAGCTCGTGCGCGAGCAGCTCCGCGCCCTCGGGCTCGTTCGGCCGGTACTGGTTCCTGCCGAAGAAGATGTGCCCACCGTAGGTGAAGGCGCGGGCCGACAGCCGCGCCGCAAGGCGCTCGGCCTGCTCGTCGGTGTGGACCCGCACCTCGCCGAAGTCGGCGCGGAAGCGCGGCTCCATGAACTCACGCACGTCGGCGGGAAGGGCTGTACCGCCGGTCAGGCTGGCCTGGATTTCCTCGGAGACGTCCTGGCCGGCCGGAGGCCGGCCGGTGGCCTGGCGCTGGACGCCGTGCGCACGGTGGGCGCGGTGCGCGGCGCGCGCCGTGGCGCCGGGCGGCAACACGCGCGCCGGTGAGGTCTGCATTACCGTCTTTGCGGTGACTTCCGCTTCACGCTCCGCGGGCTCGTCCGGAGTCGAGACACGAATCGGCGCACGCTGCGGCCAAAGGACGCTGGTGCGCTCCCTGGCGCTCGCCTCGCGCACGCGCTGTGGTGCGTGCGCTCTGCGTGCAACCGCCCGCGAGACCACGGGCGGAGGCCTCGCCTCCATGCGCGCGCGGAGCTTGTGGGCGGCCGCTGCCGGCATTGGATTACGCGGCCGCGCTCATCGGCGGACGCAGCGGCCGCAACGGGCATTGGGCGCCGGTCTTGCGGTATTCGCGCACCAGCGCCGCGTACAGATGCTCGGCGCCGATGAGGCACTCCGCCTGCAGGGCGAGCAGGCGCGCATGCGCGACGACGTTGCGCCACTGCCCGCCGCTCAAGGGGCAGCGGCAAGCCGCCTGCTGCAGCCAGTCGTCCTCGATGGCGTGGGCGCCCAGGTGGGTCCTGAGAATGTCGTAGCGCCGCCATTCGTCGGGGGAACGGAAGTTGATGACCGCGTCCATGCGCCGCGTGAACGCCTTGTCGATGCGATCGGCCGCGTTGCTCGTCACGAGCAGAATGCCTTCGTAGGACTCGATGCGCTGCAGCAGGAAATTGGTTTCCAGGTTGGCGTAGCGGTCGTTGGACGAGCTCACGTCGGTCCGGTTGGCCATCAGCGCGTCGCCCTCGTCGAGCAGAAGCACGACGTCCAGCTCCTCGGCCGCGGCGAAGGCCCGATTGAGGTTTTTCTCGGTCTCGCCGAGATACTTGTTGACCGTGGCGGCGAGGTCGATGCGATACAGATCCTTGCCCAGCAGCGCGGCGAGCAGCCGCGCGGCCAGCGTCTTGCCGGTGCCGCTGCCGCCCGCGAACAGCGCGCGCACGCCCGGATTACCCTGCGCCACGGCCGCGCTGGCCGCCGCAAGCTGCTCCCGCAGCCTGCAGCGCGCCGCCAATGCTTCGAGCTCCTCGCGGGTGTTGTCCGCGACGGCAAGCTCGTGCGGCGCGCCGGCCGCCGGCAGGCGCGTCGCCAGCGTCTCGATCCGCGCCGGCTGCAGCTCGCGGCACGCCTGCTGCAGGTCTGCCAGCTCGACGCTCGCGCGTTGCCCGAGCGCAGCGAAGCCCGCTGCCGAACGTGCGGCACGCCGCACGTTGCCGCTGGTCAGCCTCATCGCCGCGGACAGCGGACGTGCCATGGACGGGTCGTGCTCCGGAACCGCGGCGAGCCAATGGCGCAGCCGTTCCTCCGCGTCGGGCATCGGCAGCTCGATCGCGAGCATCGGCCGGGCGTCGACGCTCGACCAGGCGCCGTTGCGGGTCGTCGCGAGCCCGAGCGGCACACTGGCGAACGGCAGCGCGGGCAGCTCGCGGCTCTCGCCGAGCAGGAGATCGCAATGCAGCACCGGCATCGCGTCGAGCAGCACGCACAGCGCACCGAACAGGCGCCAGCGGCGTTCCTCCTCGAGTATCGCGGGCTCGGCCACCAGGACGGACTTGCCCAGCGCGCGGGCGACGCAGCCGAGCAAGGTCCGCCGGCCGTTGTGCATCGGGCCGCGCACCACCAGGATCTGGTCGGTGCGCGTGCGCAGCAGCTCGGGTAGCGCCGCGCACTGCTCGCGCGCCGCCGCCGGGACGATGTAGGAATCGAGCGGCTGCAGCGACTCGAGCGGCAGGTGCTTCAGCCAGCGCACGGAGGGCGCATCGCCGCGCAAGCAGTCCCACAGCGAGTGCGGCACCGAGAGCACCCAGTCCGGCCGCGGCGCATCGGGGTTGAGAACCTCGAGCAGCCCGGCCTGCACCAGATCGAGCAGCGCACGCCGCACGGCGTCGGCGCAATCGTCGCCGTCGGCGCCGAAGCGCCACCACGCCAGCAGCAGGCCGAGCGTCGGCCGGCGTTCACGCCCCTGCGTGCGCTCGAACATCTGGCCGAAGCGCGGATCCTCCTCCACGATTCCCGCAGCCAGCAGCAGCTCGAGCCCGAGGCGGCTCAGGCCGGCGTCGAGCAATGCCCGCAGCGGCAGGCGCCGCGGCGCTTCCCGCTCCCACTGCAGCATCGCCGCGCGCCAAGCGGGGGCGAGCGCGCCCTCGCCGGGGAAGCGGGCGGTGATCTCCTGGTGGTAATCGGTGAGGAACGGATGTGCCTGGAACGCCGCCGCCAGATCGCCGTCGGTGCACTCCTCCATGATGTGCGCGATCACGCCGAACAGCGCGAGCCGGCAGTGCTGCGCGGCCGAGTACGGGACGTCCGCGAACGGCGTTGCGCTCATTGGAAGTGGAACGCGAGCGAGCGACCGGCCGCGGGAATCCAGCCCGGGTCGCGGTCGAGGCCCGCGACGCGCAACGCGAGTGGCAGGCTCGCCAGCGACAGATGGACGTGCACCCCGGTCGCGCTGAGCGCGATCTCGGCCGGATAACGGCACACGAGCGCCGGAATATCCGTGGAGCGCTCTTCGCCGAGCGCCAGGGCAAGGCGGGCCTGCAAGCGCTCGATCTGCGCGCTCAGCCAGCGGGGCCGCCGCAGGCGGCGCCCTGTGCGCCCGGACAGGCGGGCGAGCAGGTCCCAGACCGGGTCGCGCGCGAATTGCCTGCCGAACCATGTCCGGCCGACCAGCGCCAGCCAGTCCCACGGCGAGAGCCGGAGATTCGCGCCGCGCGGAGCGGTGAAATCGCTGTAAAGCTGCATCGCGAGCGCTGCGTTGAGCAGGTAGAAGATGCCGCCGAACTGCGTGCGCACTCGCAAGGCATGCTCGACGGGCAATAGCTGCTCCGATGCCGCAGGCGCTTCGCCTGCGGTCGCCGGCGCAGGTGCACGCGCCCCATCCTGCGCAGGAAGGGTCGCCACCACCTCTCGCCGCTGCGCGAAATCTCGGTATACCTCCGACTCAGGCGGCGCTGCGGCCGGGCCGCGCACGAGCTGCGCCGGCTCGGCGCTCTGCGCCGGCGTATCACCCTTCTGCAACGCTTCCGTAATAGCAGCGGCGCGCGCGAGGAGCGGTGCTGCAATCCCCGCACCGGCCACTTCCGGGATCCCCGCCGCGTATGCACGCACGTCTGGACCGGAACGCTCCAGCTCCTGCATCGCGAGCGCGAGCTCCGGCGTGCGCGCCCACGACGGCGCGCGCGCGAGCGTCAGTGCGAGCGCTACCAGGCGACGCTGCGGCGGTCGCAGCACCGGCATCAGGACCTCCGGTGCGGTCGCGACCAGGCGCTCGAGCGCCGCGGATCGCGATCGGGCTCGGCGTAGTTTCATATTGGAGCTCGCTGCGCCTTGGCGGCGCGCGCGCCGCACAACCGAGTCGCTTGTCGCGGTCTCCAGAGACACGGCGTGGCTGCGCACGATGGCGGCAACGGCCATCTCGCATTCGGAATCGGGCAACCGCGCCAGCCATGCCACCCCATCCCGATCCTCCGCCAGCATCGCCATCGCCGGCACGAGGACCTCACCGCGCGCGAGCACGCGCTGCCGCAGCCATTGCTGCGGGCTCAGATCGCCGAGCACGCTTCGCCACCACCAGCGTCCCGCGACGCGCCCGTGCAGCCAGTCGCGCACCAGGCAGGCGACGAGCTCCGCCTCGTCGGCAAACAACACCGCGCCCGCACCCGCCGGCACCGGCCCGCGGGCCGGACGCGCGGCTTCGCGTGCGAGGCCCGCAATGCTCGCGCTCACCGCCTGCTGCCAGCTTGCAGGGGCGGCACCGCCCGGTTGCACCAGCGACACGCAGCCCGGCAGCGGATCGCGCAGCGCGCGGATCAGCAGTATTGATGACGCTGGAAAGCCAGGCGGACTGAGGTCAAGGCGGTCCAGCAGCGCTCCCGCGCGCAGCGATACCTGCAGCGAATCGCGGCACGCCGTGCGCACCCGCACGCGAGCGATGCTTGTCCCGGCGAGCAGTGCTGGCGTCATGCGGTCGATTTCAGAAACAGTCGACGCGGGCTGGAGCGGAAACGCCACAGCAGTAACGCAGCCATCAGAATTGCGAGGCAGGCGATGTGGTTCACGTCCAGTGGTCCCAGCACCGGCTGCGCCTCACCGCGTAAGAACTCAATGCCGAACCGCCCGCTCCCGTAAAGCGCCAGCGCGAGCGCTAGGCGACTGCCCGGGTAGCTGCTTTTCCAGCGCAGTAGGACGAGGAACGCGGCCAGCCCGAACGCTGCGTGATAGAGCTGGGTGGGATGCACCGGCAGGCTGCGGGCGGCATGCGGGTCGATCAGACCGGCAGCGACCTGGGCCGCATATGCATTCGTCCCCGGGGCATAGATGATGCCGAAGGGAAGATCCGTGACGATGCCGAAGCAGTGACCCTCGACCAGGCACGCCATCCTCGCGACGGCATAGCCAAGAAATGCCGCCGGCACCATAGCATCGAGGTGCGCAAGGATAGGGCGACGCGCCAGGGCGGACCAGGCGAAGACGGCAGCCGTCGCGCCGGCGATCGCAATGATCACTCCACGCTCTCCGCCCAGCAACGCGCCGGCCGCCCCCGCAACGGTCAGCCAGAAGGCTGTGCGAGAGTCCAGACCGGCGCGTTCCGCCAGGCAAAGCGCCGTGATCTGCGCGACGACGAATGCGCCGCCGAGCAGCACCTGACCGTAAAGGTCGTTGTCCATCTGGCCTTACTGCTTGGGTTTACGGCGACGCTTCCACACGAACCCCGTGACCGCGAAAGCGGCGAGCACGCCACCAGCCGACCCAAGCTTCAACTTCCCGCACGTGTCATCCTTGGTGGTCTTCCCGTCCGGGGTGCCCGCGGGGGGCTTCGCCTCGCCTTCCTGCGCATCCGCCCTGACAGCGACCGTCACCGTGTCGTTCTCCGCGAGTTGCAGCATGTGCACGCTGACCGGAAGAGAGCTCGGAGCTTTTGCGGCGAAGACCCTCGGATCCAGAGACTGGAGCGTTGCGCTCTGGCCGAGTGCGGTCTTGCTTCCCGGCTGCAGCGCAACCGACTCGGTCCAGTTCTTGGTTACTCCCGCGTGGCCGGCGAAATAGCTGTAGCCGCCGATGTAGTCGGCGCGCTGATAGCGCGTGTTGCCGATGATCAGGGAATTGGATCTGCGCACGTATGCGTTGGTGATCACCGTCATGCCCTCGACGACACCCTTCGGAAAGCGCTCCGCCGGCACCGGGCCGAGCGCCCGGAACTGGTACGGAACGACCCCGGGTGCAAGCGCCGAAGGGGCCGCGCCCGCGTGGACAGCCGTCGAGTCCGGCTTGATCGCCGCCGGGAAATACCTCGTCCCGTCGCGACTGAAGGTCTGGACCAGCTTGTGGCTGAACAGGATGACCTCGTGCGGCTTGCCCCGCACGGCCGGCGTGCCGCGGCCCTTGACGCTGATCTGCGCTTCCCGCTCGACCGGCGAAGCCGTCGGCATGAAGTTGTGATTGATCTGGATGCTCTTGTTCCGGATCCTGACCGAGGGGTCGGCAGACGAGACCTCCGCGTGGATGCAGTGGTGTCCTACAAACCCGTAGTAGGCGGACTTCGTGTAGACGCAGGCCTGCTTGTAGGTGAGCTGCCAGGACGGCGTGCTCAGGTAGTTCGTCAATGCGGGATTCCCGCCGACATCCACCGGAATCGACATCGCCGGCGTCGTGTGGACCGTAGTGGTCATCGAGGCCGGTCGATACAGCTCGCCGATGGGATGCCAGTACGCGTTGGGCGCGCCCGCGTCAAATGCACCCGGAATTCCCCAAGGTGCAACGAAGTACTTCACGGAAACGCCGGCCGCGCTGCCAGTGCCGTCGTTGCCCGGCTTCGCGATGAAAAAGTTGTTCGGCAGCGGCATGGTAGTGCTGGCCGGCCAGGCGGCGTTATCAGCCAGCAGCTGGCATTCCTCCACGGTGGTGATGGGGGTTCCCGCGCTGGTCTGGAAAGGTCCGTTGCCGGTCAGGCTGGTGTATCCGGGCGCTGCCGTCGTGTTCTGCCTCACACCCACCGGGGTGTTCCCGGCGAGATAGACGCCCTTGCACTCGTTGCGGGCGTGAGTGGAGGCCGTCGCCCAGGTGCTCGGCAGCGGAGTGTTGTTGTGCACGAAGTCTCCGCCGGAGCCGGTACCGCCGGCAACCAGCATCGGGACGTTCTGCGGCCAGGGATCCTCGGCGAAGGTCGGAGGCAGCGGAGCCGTCAGGTCGGCGGTCGAAAGCACATTGGCGTAGAACTTGAAGGTGGTCGCTGGGGACTCGGGAGGAAGATAGAGAGCGGTCGTGTTCGACGCGGCATCTGCGAGAACGCCGTGCGTGGGGATCCTGATCTCCATCGCCCAGTTGTTGAGGGTCCGGCTTACCTTGACCTCGCCGATCGACGAACCGAGCGGCACGGCCGACGCTTGATTCCATGCCGGCACATTGATGACACCGACGGGCCCGCTGGTAGGCGTGGTGCTGTTGCGCCAGGTCTGCTGCAGTCTTGGAGGATCGTTCACGTAGTCGGGCACGCCGCTGCCGACATCCGTCCCCTCAAACGGATAGATATGGATGCGCCAATCCTTGGCAGGAGTGGTGGGGTCCGTGGCTGGGGTTGTCGAAAGCCCCAGCACTACCACGTCGTTCTCATTAGGGGTCGGCGTGCCTTCGATCTCGAACGAGATGTAGAGGTTGTTGCCGACGCGGCCGAGCTGCATGACGCCGAGCCGAGCTGTGCCGCCGGGCCTTTTGAGGTTCACTTTCATGGCCCTGTTCCACCCGGGATCACCCTCCACGCGGCCATCGATCGTCGGCGCCGCGGCCAGGCCGCCGAGCGCGGGAATGCACAGATTGGGATCTGCATCCTGCGCCAGCGCCGCTGCTGGGACCCAAGATAGAAATGCGACGACGGGCACAGCGCGCAGAACTAGTTCTTTAAGACTCCGGATGCTTGACAGCATTTTCGGCCCCTTTCGCAGTGGGAAGATCGTGCTCGGCTCAAGGCCCCAGGCATCAGGCGATGCGCAAGGGCACCATGTAAGTAATGTCGACCGGGTCCTGGCCATTGGGCTCGGCCTGGATATGGAGCAAGAGCCGGGTCGGCCCCGCGCCCGTCTCCGCGGTCAATCGCTGCTGCAAGAGTCCCGCTCCGGTCGCGCCTATGACGTCCGTGGCGGTCGAGCTCGGCGCAAGTACGGTCCAGTTCGCCCTCGTCGCTTCCTCGAGTGTCGCTGTCCACGTAAAACGCGTCGTCCCGGCAAAACCAGTCCCGAGATTGAAGTTGAACCCGAAATCGAGACGGCCCCGGACCCCGCGGGTGAAGGTCACCTGGCCGCCGTTCACCGTCACGCTGTCCGTGCTCTCCAGGCGGACGGCGACCCGCGTTTCCGGTTGCGGTATGGCCGACCCGCGCGTGAACGAAAGCGTCGGTGCGGTGGAAGGCGTAACGTGCGTGCCCGCCGTCGTCTCCACCGCGTCCACCTGCAGGATCGCAGTGCTGGCACCGGTGCCCGGCACGCTGACGCGGACCTTGAACCGGCGCGTGCCGGGTGTCCGCGATACCGGGATGGGCCCGGTTATCGGGGTACCGTCGTTCTCGAGCAAGTCCGCCGACCACCCGGCCACAGTGCCCAGGTCAGCGCGGAGGCGTACCGTGACGTCGCGGTCCACCGCCGCGGTGAGTGTGAATCCGAATTCATAGGGGCCCGCGTTCAGGTTGGGACTGGTTCCGCTGCCGACCGGCGCCTCGTCATAGACCAGCGTGAGCGTTCCGAAGGGTTCGGTCGCCGCAGGCTCCAGGCGGAAAGAGAAGCTGCCGCTTTGACCCTCCGCGTTCGTCACCCAGAGCACGACGTTCTGTGCGGTGCCGCCGAGACCGGGGTCGCGGATGTCGAAAACGAGGTGCTCGTCGTCGCTCGACCCCTCGGCGATCGACGTAACCCTGGTCCCGTCCACCATGATCGTGTTCGCGCCGGCGGGGCGGCTGAAGCCCTCCCCGATCGCGGTGACGCGGCTGCCAACCCGGATCGGGTCCGGCCCCGACAGGCTGAAGATTCTCAGCGTGGGAGGTCGGGTCGCGGTTTCCAGATCGGAGACCCGGCTGTCGAGATCCGCGAGCGCGGCGAGCAATCGGTTGAACAGGTCCGAGGAGATGATGTCCCCGGGTCGCACATTTGTTGGGAGCGTTGCCATGGATCCTCCTATCCCGATGCCGTGTCAGCCGTCGCTGTTCACGTAATTGCTGAAATCGAATCGCGACATGTCGAAGCGAGCCAGTCCGAAGTCCGGCATGAGCCCGCTTGCGAACACGACCATTGGTTGCACGGTCTGCCCGGCGGCCGCCACCCGGACGCTCTGCCAGGGCCGGTAGACCCAGACGAATTCTTCCTCCGTCAGATCGGTCGGCGTCGCCGTCAGCGCGCGCTCCCGCAGCGCGCCGAGCACGCGCGCGTCGATGAACGGCGTGTCCTGGCCCGAGCCCGGCGCCGGCCGGCGCACGATGCCCGAGAAGAAGTTCTGCTCGAAAAAACCGCGCAGCGGCGGCCTCTGCAGCGGCACCATGCCGAACGGCGGCAGCCATCGGAAGTGGTCGACCGCGGCGATCGTCGCCGGGTTGGTCGTGCCCGCGAGCAGGTCGGCGAGGTGCGCCTGGAACTGCGCGCACATGGCGTGCGCTTCGACCAGGCGCCGGCGCCGCGCGACAAAGGACAGCGCTGCTAGCCCGTCCGGCGCCAGCAGCGCACGCCGCACCGCCCAGGTGTCGATAAACTGGATGCCGTCCGAAGTCCAGTACACCAGCGCGAGCGGCACGTCGTGGTCGCTCAGGCCCTCCCCGCGCAGCGTGTCGAGCAGACCGTACGTCTCCGGGTCGTCGCGCCACGGGTCGGCGTAGCTCTGCTCGCGCGGCTCGATGCCGAAGAAGCGGTACGCGAGCCGGTTGCGGTACTGCGGGTCGGCCGGATCCAGGTCGGCGTAACGCAGCTGATTGACCTTGATCAGGCGGAACTGCACCGCCTCGACCGTCGCGTCCGTATTGCAGCGCACGTTCGCCGGGTCGAGGCCGTTGGTCGGGGCCTTGCCCTCGGTCAGCTCGGCCGGCGCGATCGTGAGGACGTAGACGCCGGCGCCGCGGACATAGGTGCCGCCGGCGATCGGCTGGCACTCGGTGAAAAGACAGCTCGCGCCGATCGCGTCGAAGCGGCGCGTGAGCGCCACGCTCGCGCCGCCGACCAGGCGCAGGGACTGGCCCCGGCGGTTGATCGCCAGACCGGCGGCGACTTTCACCACCGGCGCGTCGTCCGTGTTGTGGGTCGTGTCGATCTCGACTTCGAGGCCAGAGGCGACGCCGTCGCCGAGCGCGAGGCCCAGGCGCCAGTCGGATTCGCGGCGCGCCGTCTGCTCGCGCATCAAGTCCTTGCTCGACAGCAGCCTGCCGTTGAAGAAGTTGACCGAGCGGATACCGCCCCGCTCGAGCGGCTGCTGCAGTTGCATCACATCGCTGGCGCTCATGTCGGCCTCTCGCGTGCGCTAGAACACGTACCAGGTGTTGTTGCCGTCGGACACGACCACCTTCGGATTTGTCGCCGTCACGGCCCCGCCCCCCACGATGCTGTCTCCTCCGGTCGTCACCAGGGTCGAGGTGCCGCCCGACGCCCGCACGTTGTAGACGCGGCCCCGGTTGCCGGGCGCGCACTTGGGGAGCGTGATCGAGACGACGGCGGTGCAGGCGACGAAGTGGTGGCTCGCGTTGAGCGTGAGATTGGTGCCCGTGGTCACGAACGGCATGCGCACCGCGCTGGTGACGGTCAGGCCCGCGAAGCTGGGCGCGTCGCTCGGCGAGAGGCCCTGCGGCAGGCTGCTGACCGAGCCCACGCCGCCGCCGCCAAACAGCATCCACTCCTGCAGCAGGCGCTGGTGGACGATCACGGGACGCGCGCTCTCGTCCACGCTGACGGCGTCGGGGGTGTCTTCCACCTCCCACGCGCCGCTCGGCGAGCCGCCGACCCACTCGACCGGGAGCTCGAGACGCGCGAGCAGCACGCAATCCTGGCTCTTGTCCGCCGGCGCGTGGCAGCGCCGCGCCGTCCACATCGGGCGTAGCTCGGTCACCCAGAACCGGAACGCCACCTGCAAAAAGGCGCGCAACTGGTCGATCGGCACGCTCAAAGGCGTCGACAGGTCGATCAGGAAATCGCCCAGCGTCGCGACCGAAGCCGGCGGCGACAGCGGCGGCGAGGCCGCCATCGCGTCGAGCCAGGCCTGCACGGCGCCGCGCAGCGCCGCGAGCCACGCCGCCTCGTCGGCGGGCGGCGAGCCGGAGTCGACCACCTGCACATTCCCCTTCAGCCATTGGACGAAGTCGCGCAGCGCGTCGTCCTCCACCTGCGGCGGCGCTGCCGTGCGCAGCTCGAGACAGAAGTCGTCGGCGACGCGCGAAGGCGCCATCAGCTGGTCGTCGGAGCGGCACGGCTCGCCGGGGATCGGCACGTCGGCGGTCAGGCAGTCGGCGTAGCACAGCGTGAGGTACAGCGAGATCGTTCCCGAGGTACCGGGCTCCGGCGACAGCGGCGGCGAAAGCGGCGGCGAACCGGCGAGGAGTTGCGTCACCGCCCTTGCGTTCTCGGGCTTAGCGAGCCACTTGTTCAGCACGCAGCACTGATCGGCGGGCACGCAGATCAGCTTGCCGCTCGCGGCGAGTGCCGAGCCGGCCGCCACGCGCAGGCGCGGGCCGTCGGCTCCGCCCTCCTCGACATGCACGCCCAGCCCGCTGAGCGTGCCGTAACCGATCGCGTCGCGCGCGAGCCACTGGTCGCGGCCGGCGAGGTAGGCGAATTCCTGAGTGAAGTCGTCCACGCCGAGCACCATGCCCTTGGCGTAGTTGACGTGGCGCGCGGGATCGGGCGCCGAGCCGGTCAGCGCGATGGCAGGTTCGTTACAGCATCCCATGGTCAGCTCCCAGGTTGATTGAGCGCGTCGGACCGCCGACGAAGCTCGCGCCGATGTAGGCGCGCCCCAGCACCGCGTCGGGAATCAGCTCCGGCGCGCGGCTACCGGCATTGAGCAGCGTGTCGATGCCCAGGCGCGCCTCGCCCACGCGATTCAGCGCCCAGTACAGGCGCACGTCGAACACGGTGTGCGCGGGCTTCTCGATCTCGACGATGCGCCGCGCGCGGCGCAGCCGCTCGTCGAGATCGAACGGATCCTCGGTAACGCCGGTCACCGGCAGCAGCACCGAAAAGCGGTGCGCGGTGCGATGCATCGCCAGCAACTGCCGCTCGAACTGCAGCCAGTCGGTCTGCGCTTCGGCGCTCGCCGGCAGCACGTCCGGCAGCGCCACGAGATCGAAGCCGGGCCAGGCGGCCTGGTGCGCGCGCTGCAGGCGCTCGATGCGCCGATAGCGCCGGGCGAGAAAGTCCTGCCAGCGCTCGCGCGCCCAGGCGCCGTCGGTAACGGCGCAGAAGGCGCGCCAGTCGTCGCGCCGCGTCTCGGTGTCGGGCCAGTCGCGCGGCAGCGCAAGCGAACCGACCTCGTCCGGATCGACGCCGTAGTGCTCCTGCAGCTTGTCCGCGGTGTGCTGCCCAAGCAGAAAACGCTGCCAGCGCGCCCGTTCCACGGCGCCGGCGCCGGGGACGAAGCCGAGCGCGCTTTCACAGGCTTGGCGCCACTTTTTCGCGTCCTCCTCCCCGGGAGGAGGCACGAGCGGGAACGGCTCGAGCTCCTCTGCCGGCGTCGGCTTGCGGCCGAGGAGCGTGAAGTAGCGCTCGACCAGTCCGGCATTGCCTTCGGCCGGGGTCCAGAGCGCTTCGCGGCGCACCTCGCGCAGGCCCGCGTCGGCGCCGGGATCGCCGGCCACCAGCGCCCCGACGCGGCGCGTGAGATAGCCCTCGACGATTCGAATCGCCTGCGGGCGCTCCGCGTCCGCGGCCGGTCCGTCGAACATCTTCTCGTCGATGCAGCGATCGAACGCGAGCGTCAGCGCGAGCCGCAGCCCGTGCACCGTGCCGCGCCAGCGGAAGAAGTCCAGCGCGCGGCGCACGAACAGCCGGCGCCGCGCTTCGTCCCACGCCGGGTCGAACGCGACGTCGAACCAGTCGGCCAGCCAGTCGAGCGCCCCGGCCGGCGCCGCGCGCGGATCGAACAGTGTCTGCGCGGTGGCGATGCGGTCCTCGATGCCGGTGAGCGTGCCCTCCATGTTCGCGAGCCAGCGCTCGAGGAACTGTCCGGCCGCCGCGTCCTCGCGATAGACCCCGGGCAGGAAACGGCGCGGATACGAGAAGCGCGCGTACCACACGCGCAACGCGCGCAGGCGCGGCGAGGTGAGGCCGTGGTTGCTGCGCAGGCGGATTCTGAGCTGCAGGTAGCGCCCGCGGGCCTGCTGCAGCAGCAGCTCCCAGGTGCCGACGCCGGCCTCGCGCCGCGTCGGCCGCGCCGCCTCGGCGCGCAGCCACGGCAGCTCCGGCCCGGTGCTGCGCAGCTGCGGCCGCGGCTCGCCGAGCCACGGCGCGATTACCTGCCGCGGCGTGTTAGGGGGCGATGCCTCGAGGTCTTCGTCGGCGGGGAAGCACTCGTCCGAGGCGCGGCTCTCGATCTCGACCCACGTGTCCGCCGGCAGGCAAGCGTCGATCAGGACGCGGTCCCACGTAGTCTGCAGCTCCGCGCTGTCGATGACGCGCGTCACCAGCTGCGCCGAGGTCCGATAGCGGTTGCGCGGCTGCTGGGCGATCGGGACCCAGGCGGGCGCATCGAAGCCGCTGTCGTAGTAGCCGCGCAGGCGCCCGCGGTCGCAAAGCGCGATCAGCGCCCGGCCCGCGAAGCGGCGCAACGGGAAGAGCTCCGGCGCGCCCTGCAGCCCGAACGCGGCCGGCTTGTCTTCGAGTGCGAACGACAGCGCCTGGTTGCCGCCGGCGGTCACGACGAAAAGCCGCCTTTGCTCCACGGTGGCGACGCGCACGTACGGCCGCGCCACGACGAAGTCGTGCGCGAGCCCGTCGAGCCAGTCGGAAGCGTCCGCTTGCCACGCATCGTCCTCGCGCGTGAGCCGCACGACGCGCGAGCGCCTGGTCGCTTCGTCGCGATCCAGCAGCAGCACCTTGCCGTCGCCCAGGGTCTCCACGGCGACCGGATTCATCAGCCCCAGACCGCCGGCGAGGAGATTGACGCCGCCAGGAAATGCCTGCGCCGGCCGCGTGCGAGGCGTGCCGGAGAGAGGCTGGAAATCGTCCTCTTCCTCCGGCTCGAGCCCCTCAGCGGGCCCTATGACGGCAAGGCGGCGGTCCAGTTGCCACAACTTGCCGTGCTTGCGATCCAGTACCCACACACCGCCGCCGCAGCGCGCGCACATGTCGAACGGCTGAAACGGAATTGCATCCGGCCAGAGCGTCTCGACCGGCGGGCCCCCGGCGAACAGGTCGAACGCGAGCAGTCCACGAGCCTCGCCGCGCGCGAACGCCACCACTAGGTAGTGGTCTTCCGTCACGGCCAGCGCGAGGTATTGGTCCGCCGGCTTCGCGGCAAGCGGTGGCGGCGCGAAGTCGGGACAGTCGCCGCAATCCGCGCCAGCGGATTGGTGCAAATGGCTTTCTTCCACCGGCCAGAACGTGCTCTCCCGCCGGCTGCCGGCCGAGAACACGCGCAACGAGCCGCGGTCGTCGCCGATGCGGTAGATGTTGCCGTGGCGGTCGGCCGCCGCGCAGCGGCGGGCGTCCAGGCTCAACGCCGCCTCGCCGGGCGTATCCGGCAGCTCGATCGGCCGCTCTTGCAGGCGCAGCTCGCCGAGCTCGGAATCCCAATCCGGCAGGTCGAGCGGCAGCGTGGCTGCCGGGCTGCCCACGGGCGCGTCCCACCACGAGCCGAGCTCGCGCGCAGCGCCGCCGTCGCCGTCGAGGCAGCGGCCCCAGTCGTCGCGACCGAGCAGGAGATGGAAGCGCGAGCCGTTGACGTTCATCAGCATTTCTCCGGCGTCACCGGCACCGGGAGCATCGGCGCTCCCGGCACGGACGGCGTCTCGCCGCGCAGCGCATCGATCGGCACTGGCTCGCCGGCCACGACCGAGATGCCGAGCACGCGCGGCAGCTCCAGGCCGATCATCTCGATCGCGTCGCCTGCTGCGCGACCGCCCTCGGCGAGCAGCACGTCGGCGACGGCGGTCACACCGGTCACGCGCGCTGCTTCGGCCAGCAGCACGCGGCTCGCCACCGCTCTGCGCAAGGGCCAGCCGCGCGACGCGTCGCCGGCCGGCGGCATGAAGAGCGGCGTGGTCTGCGAGCGGTATCCGGCGGGCCCGACCGGCGCGAGGAAAGCGCGCAGCCGCTGCTTGACGTTCTCGACCACCTCGGCGATCGAATAGCCGGCGGTGACGTCGACGCCCACCGAAATCCAGATCGGCTTGTAGACCGGCCCGCGCACCACGAGCTCGGTCGTCACCAGGCGGCGCGGATCGAGATGCCGGCACAAGGCGTTCAGGAACATCCGGTCGGCGCGCGGCGCTTCGGGCTGCTCGGGATCGAAACGCGGGATCGCCATCACCGTCACCACGCCGGGCGCCGCGCCGGGCTCGTTCGGGATCAGGTCGGGATGGAACGCGGGCAGCACGTCGATGCGGCCGATCTGGATGCCGGGCGCGCGCCACGCGATCGACTCGAAGTCCTCGCTGCTCACCAGGCGGTCGCGGTGCTGCAGGAAGCGCTTGATCTGCTTTTCGCCGTCGCTCGCCGCCTCGGCGTCGGCGCCGCCCCACGTGCGCACCGGGTTGCTGACGGTGAAACCGGAAGGCAGCTGCGGCGCGCCGTTGATCGCCTTTTCGCCCACATTGCCCGCCGCGCCCTGGCAGAAGTCGTAGCTGGCGAATACGCGGGCGCCGAGCGGCAGGCGGCGGCCGCGCAGCCCATCGCCGAAGCCCAGCAATCCCGCTTCGGGATCGAGCTCGAACACGTCGATGCGCTCGGGGTCGACCGGTGGCGGCGAGCCCCCCGGCGGCAGGCGCGGGTCGGTCACCGGCACCTCGGGCGATGCCGCGGCGAGATCGTCGATCTCGTGCCAGCGCACCGGGGTGTCGGCGCCGGCGCGCGTCACGAGCTCGACCGAGCCGCTCAGCACGGGTGCCCGCGACAACCGCCGCACCTGGTCCGGCGTCCCGTCACCGCTCGCCAGCGGTTCCGCGACGACCCGTTCGCTCTGCAAGACCGGCACGACGTTGACGCCGGCCCACTTGATCCGCGCCTGCGCCGCGCCGTTCGAGCGGATGCGCAGCCAGGTCAGCACCTTTGTGGCCAGCACCGTGTCCTCCAGCGTCGGCGGCATGTCCCCAACCCCCGCTTCCAGCGGATCGACGCCGGCCCACATCCCGAGCCGCTCGGCATCGGGCAAGGCGAGCTGCACTACGCCCGGGCGCGCCAGCAGGTCGACCTCGGTGCGTGGCTCGAGCTGGCGATAGGCCGGCGCCGGCCGGTCGTTCGCGTCGCGCGGCACGCGGCCGTCGGCGGGAACCTGCGGCAGCTCGAACACGAGCAGGTCGCGCGGTTGCGCGCCCCCGCCCGGCGAGAGCACCGCCGATACCTCGTCGAGAGCCGGGACGATTCCCAGCGTCAGAATGCGACCGCCGAGCTCATCGCGCAGCGACTTCCACGGATCGCCCGAAGCCGCGGGCTGGTCGGCCTTGCGCGCCAGCAGTGCGATCCAAAGGGATCGGTCGACGGTGTCGTGGCTCAAGTCGACTTCATCGACCACGGCGGGATCGAGCGCGACGGTTTCGTAGAGCGTGACGTCTTCTTCGGGAAATTGCGTGCGATAGGACGCGTACAGGAGACGGTAGTAGTCGAGCTGCTCTGCGCTCGGCGTCAACTTGCGCTTGAAGAACACCCGCGCCTCGATCGGCAGCACGTCCAATCCGAGGCTGGTGCGGAACGGCACCGCCTGGGCGCGCACCTCGAGGCCGGCCGGCAGGGTCTGCGTCTTCGCGGCGCCGCGCTCGTTGTTGATCGACACCAGGCCCTGCGCCGCCGAGGCCGGCTCGAGCGGCACGCGCAGCAGCCTCAGGAACGCGCTGCGGTTGCGTTCCGGGATCAGGTTGGCCCGGTACAGCAGGTTCTCCGTGAGGAACGAGAACAGCTGCACCAGCGTGACGCCGGGATCGCTCTGGGCGAAGTTGGTCCACTCCGGCGTGTGCACGCGGGCGCGCGCCAGCGTCTCGTCGACCAGCTGCTGGAACCGGCGATCGTCGATGACGGGAGAGTCGAGCGGCATGGCGATGGCTCAGCCGACCCCGAGCGGAACGCTCAGGCTGATGCGTTCGCGCGCGTCGGTGGCGATCAGGCGATAGGTGATCGTCGCCAGCGCCGACTCGGCCTCGGCCGCGTGCGCCACGACGTCCACCGACTCGACCTTCACCCGGCGCTCCCAGCGCGCCAGCGCGGTGGCGATCGCGTCCTGGATGCGGGTATGGGTCGCCGCGTTGTTCGGCTCGAACAGGAACCGGCCGAGCCCCGCGCCGAAGTCCGGCACCCCCAGGCGCTCGCCCGGATCGGTCTTCAGGATCACCGCGATCGATTCGCGGATATTGGCTTCGCCCTCGGACCAGACGAAGCGGCCGTCGGCGCCCACGCGCGGCGGGAAGGAGAAGCTGCGGCCGAGCACCGCTTGCATCGTCATAGCAGCTTGCCCTTGCCCTTGAGCTTGAGCACCGGAAAGCAGATCACGAACCACGGCAGCCAGTGGAAGATGAGGTGCAGCAGCGACACCATGATCGTCAGGATGATCAGCGCGCACAGCGTGATGATCGGGATCGACAGCGAGCAGATCATCCCGAGGTTGCACGGGCCGGTGCCGCCGGAGGGCAGGTCCTTGTGGAACGGCCAGGGCAGCACGGCCAGCACCAGATCGATCAGGCCGAGCCCCTTGGCGCGCTGGATCTGCCCGCACAGCAGGTCGGAAATGACGAACGCGGTGTTCTTGTTGAACTTGCGCAACCCGGCCGGGCTGGTGTCGATCGGCAGCGAGATGCGGATCGGCCGCGCCGGCGCGTCGGGATCGAAGAAGTTCGCGAGCTGGAATCGCTGCGTGGGCGCGCTCAACGTCGGCGGATGCAGCGGCCCGCAATCGCGCCGCGTGTAGACGAAGCGCACCACGAACCAGCCGATGTCGCCCTCGGTCTCGCGCAACGCCTTCGCAACCCGGAATGCGAAGGGCGGCGGCGGCACATCGCTTTCCGCGTTGGGCTCGAGCGCCCGGAAGACTTTGGCCGTGAGGATGTCGACTTTCGCGGCCGCGGCCTCGATGATCTGCTGCAGCGCCGTGGGGCTGAGCTCCGGTCCCTCGTCGGTCTGCACTTCCTCCGGGTCGGGCTGATCCGAGACCAGCGCGCTCGCGAAAGGATCGAACGGCGCGAACTGTGGCCCGGTGAGGGTCTCGGTGCGCGTAATGCCGCCGAGCAGGTAGTGAAACCCCGGCCAGTCGGCGCTCGCTTGCGCGGCGGCGCTTGCATCGTAGAGGGCCTCTGCCCGCTCCAATCCCGCACGCGCGCCGATGATCCGCTTGAGCGCAGACTGGAGCGATGTAGCGGGCGCCTTCAACTGCGTAAATGAGGGCGGCTGCAACAGGCCGTTCTTCAGCCCGTCGGACATCTCGCCCTTCAGCCGGTCGTAAAGCTCGCGGCGGGCGGCTGACAGGGACGTCTCGCCGGCGCCATCGTTCTTGACCACTTCCCATACGTCGGGCAGGTACGTGGCCAGGTAGTCGGCGAAGTCGAGCAGGGTCAACCACGACGCGACCTGCTGCTGCAGATTGAACTCGAAAACGCGCTTGCGCTTGTCCGCAACCGGTTCGTCGTCGCCGTCATTCACCGACTGGCTCGTCTTGTGGCTCAACCGGATCAGGTTCTTCCACGGCTCGGCGACGTCGAGCTTGAATTGCATCAGCCGCGCCTCCCTGCCGGGGGCGCGCGACGCGGCGGCCGGCGGCAGGACCGACTGGCGCTGGCCCGCGGCGAAGCGCGGCGCCGCGGTGCGGTCGATGACGCCGCTGAGGTACTCCTCGCGCCGCCCCACCGGCACCATGCCGGTCCACAACGTGCGCCCGCGCTGCGCATCGTCGCGATAGGTGAGCGGGAACACCGGCAGCAGTTCCTCTCCCGGCGCGAGCTCTGCCTTTTCGTCGCCGACCAGCTGCCAGCGCGCACCGCTCGCGTCCTTGACGTAGGCGAACTCGCGCCGCTCGGCGTTCTCGTCGGCGGTCCGGATCGGCGGCAGCATGCGGCGCAGGATGAAGCTCACCTGCTCGGCGTCGCCGGGGACGACGGCGCGCTCGGGCAGGCCGGGAAGACCGCAGACGAAGCTCGCGCTGACCAGGTAGAACCGCTGGTGAGCCGGCTGGTACAGCTTGAGCGGAACCTCGCGCTCCACCAGTGCCTGCTCCTGCACGAGCTGTTTCTCGGCGACCGCAGTAATCCGCCCCTTGGGTTTCTTGGCAGCGTCCCGGCGCACCGCGCCTTGCGCAAGGCGCGGCACCGGGACGCGCTCGACCAGGTCGGGCGCATCCTGCATCGGCTTGCGCCAGGTTTCCGGCCGCGCGAGCAGGCGGTCGATACCAGCCGGATCGCGCGCGAGCGTGCCGAGGATCTGCTCCATGAACTCGTCGCTCGCGAAGCGCAGGATCGCGGGCCGCGCCTGATCGTCGGCGCTCGCGGCCCCCGCGGCGCTCGCGCCGAAGCGCGCCCACAAGGGCTGCGGCGACTGCCACTGCAAGGGATGTGCGTTCATGGGTTCACCAGATGTTTCCCGCTCCCGGGGTATAGGAGGAGCTGACGATGCTGTTGCAGATCACCGTGTCGGCCTGCACGACCCCGGAGAATTTCGACATGCCGGCGTCGACGGTCACCATCCCCGCCGAGACCGCGACCTGGCTCGCGTTTACCGTGACCTTCGCCGATGCGTTGACCGTGATGCCGGAGCTCTCGAGCTTCACCGAGTTGCCGTTGCTGTCGGCCACTTCCACGACCCCGGGACCGTCCTTGAGCGTGATCTTCTGTCCGCCCGGCGTCTCGAGCACCAGGCTTTCCTTGCCGTCGTCGTCGTCGAGCGTGACCTTCACGCCGTTGCGCGAGCGCAGCACCTTCTTGTTGTTGTCGGGGTCCACCGATGCAGGCGCCTGGTCGCGGCCGTTCCAGAGGCTGCCGACGACGTAGGGCCGGCGCGGATCGCCGTGCTCGAACGCGAGCAGGACTTCATCGTCGACGTCGGGGATGAACCAGCTGCCGCGGTTGTTGCCGGCGAGCATCGTGGCGAGCCTCGCCCAGACTTCGCAGCTCGCGCCTTTCGCGTCCGGCGACCATGGCAGCGAGACCTTCACCCGGCCCTGGCCGTCCGGATCCTTGTTGTCGACCACCAGGGCCGGCGAGACGCCGTACCACCGGCCGCCCCAGCCGGAGGGCAGCCGCTCGTTCAGCTGCTGCTCGAACGCAGGCAGATCGACGAGGTTCATTGCCCTCCTCCCTGCCCGATCGACGGCCGGTCGCAGAGGAATTCCGTGCGCAGGCCGGCTCTCGCATCGAACCGGTGGCGGACGTCGGTAACGGTGTATTCGCCCTCGAACAGCGGCCCGACGCTGCCGAGCTTCACCTTGGCGCCGACGCGCAGCTCGGCCTTGGTTTCGGCCACGCCGCGCCCGACGACGAAGCGCCGCGCGAGGTAACGGAAGCTCGCCTCAGCCAGCACGCGCGCTTCGGCGCCCGTGGTCGGCACCGCGTGCGCCAATGTGTCGGCGCGCTCGCCGAACGCGCTCTGCAGGGTCTGCGCGCCGCTCGTGCCGCCGTTCAGCTCGGCCTGGATCGCCGATTCGGTGGCTTCGTGCTTGGCGGCCTCCTTGTCGCCGGCGTTCCAGCCCGCCGCCACCAGCTTGGTACGCTGGTGCGCGAGGTCCGCGCTGGCGTGGAATTCGCGCAGTTGCCCGCCCCAGGCGAGCTCGACGGTCGCTCCGTTGCGCTGCGCGCGCTGCGCCGCCTTCAGATTGGTTCCCTCCACCCAGACCTGCGCGTCCTCGCGCCGCGCGAGATCGCGCACGAAGGCGAGGTCGCTCTGATTGACCTGCGCCAGCAGCTTGTAGGTCTCGCCGCTGAGGTCGAGCTGCGGCTGCAGCCCGTGATCGTTGGCGATGCTGCGGATCACGTCGGCCACCGACTTGTCGTCGAACGAGCGCGTGCGCCGGGTCATGCGCAGGTCCTGCAGGCGGTCTTCCGCGCACATGCCGACCTGGGCCGGCCCGCCCTCGGGGAACACGGCCGTGATGGCGCTGATCCGGCCGTCGAACAGCGTCGCGTCGCCCAGCTTGACCGCGAAGGACTTGCCGAACTCCAGCTTGCTGCGGTCGAAATGCTGGAAGCCGGCGCGCTGGCCGCCGCCCCAGTTCCCGAACGTCGCTTCGCAGCGGTACAGGCCGTCGCCGGACTCGACGATCAGCAGGGCCTGGAGCGCGCTCATCAGCGTCGCCTCCCGCTGTCCCTCGATCTCGAGCGTCGGGCGCGCGCCGCGTACCGGAGAAGTGGAGCCGTTGCTCATCGTCGTGACGTTCCGCGCTCAGTGCGCCCAGGCCCGCACCGCGTGGGTGTCGAGCGCGCGCAGCGTGGGCAAGAGGTCGGCCGGCTCCAGGCGCTCGCTCGCCTCGCTTTCGGGCGAGGATGGGGCCTCGTTCGCGGCGCGCTGCAACGGCGAGCGCTCGACCACTTCGAATTCGTTGATCACGACCGGCATGAGAGCTCCTTATCCGATGGAGAATGAGCCGCTGGCGGCGCCGCCGAGGGCGTCGTTCAGGCCGCGGCCGACGGACGCGCCCGCGCCGACGCCGAGGGAAGCGCCGCCGACGCGCACGCGCGCGGCGGCGTTCAGGTCGACGAGCTGTCCCGGCGCCATGCGCAGCGGGTCCTCGATGCCGTTGGCCGCCGCGATCGACTGCCAGTCGCCCTTGCCGTTCTTCGCCGCCATGTTCTGCACCGACTCCCCCTGCTTCGCCGTGTTCAGCGGCCGCTGGCCGGGTCGCGACGGGACGCTGGCGGTGTCCTGGAACTCGACCAGGATCTTCTGCTGCGACAGCGTCAGGCTCACGCTCGCGCGCAGCGGCTTGCCCTCGGGCGAGAAGAACTCGAGCGACTCCTCGATACCGTCGACCATGCCGTCGAACTTGAACGAGCCCCACACGAAGCGCACGCCGGGAGGCGCCTTCTTGGTCGGATCGGCTTCGGAGTCCTGCGGCGTCATGAAGTAGATGACCTTCTGCGTCAGCTTGCGTACGTCGTCGACCGGGTCCTTCTCCATCGCGTTCACGTCGAACCAGAGCTGCAGCGCGAGCTTGGTGGTGCCGGCGCCGACGAACTGCCGGCCGGCGTTGCCGGCCGACTGGTCGCCGCCCTGCGGCTGCACGATCTGATTGGCGAAGCTGACCTTCAGCGATTCGGGATTGAACTGCACCTCGACCTTCTCGCCGCCGCCCTTTTCCTGCGTGAAGGTCTGGTTGAGCTCGATCAGTTGAGCCTTCTCCAGCTTTCTTTCCTGGTCCGCCATCGTTCCCTCCTAGTTCTGCGCCGGCACGAGCTGCAGCGTCTCGTAGGCGATCTGCAGCTCTTCGATTGCGATCTGCCCGTCCTTGGCGTTCAGCTGCGGGGCCTTCACCTTGACCGGCACGCAGCGCGACAGCAGGAAGCGCGCGCGTTCGGTCGTGCCGTCGGCGGCGAGCAGGACGACCTCGGCCCCGGCGCGCAGGCGCGGGTCGTGCACGCTGTCGTGGAACCACGTCCAGAGATCGAAGTTGTCCGTCATGCCGCGCTTCAGCGTGAGCTGCCCATACGCCACGGCCCCGTTCAGGCGAATCTGGCGCTCGTTCCCGCCGCCCTCGCGGATGGTCTTGACCTCGAGGCTCATCTCGAGCCCGTCGCATTCGGAGAACGCGGCGTTCACCAGCGGCGCGCCCTCTTCGCCGCGGTTGATCTCGACGGCGAAGTTGAAGGTGGTGAACGGATACACGGGACCGGCCATTCGCTACAGCTCCTCGGCCACGGTGAGGCGCTCGCCGGTCTGCGCCAGCAATATCGAGAGAAAGCGCATCGGCACCGACGGCGCGACGCGCAGCTCGACGATGAAGCGCCCCGCATCGTTGTCGCGGGGCGTATTGATGGTGTCGTCCGCCACCACGCGGAACGACTCGGCGACCGTGGGGCCGGCGAAGGCCCCGCGCCGGAACAGGTCCGTCAGGAGCAGCGTGAAGCCGCGCTGCACCGCGCGGCGCAGCTGCGGCCCGTTGGGCTCGAACACGTAGCTGATGCCGCGCCGCACCGCCAGGCGCCGCAACAGGATCAGCAGGCGGCGCACGTTGATCGGCCGCAGGTCGACGTCCTCGGCGTGCGCAAGGGTATCGGCGGACATCGCGAGGAAGCCGCGTGGGTCCTGGCGCACGATGTTGATCTGCGCGTCCTGCAGCGCCTGCCACTCGGCCTCTTGTATCGGGGGCGTAAGCGCAACGGCGTCCTTGAACGTCTCGTTGGCCGGGGCGATCCAGGCACCGCGCGCCGACGCCCGCAACGCGAGCACGCCGGCGGCGAACCCATCCGGAGGAACGATGCGAATTGCGTCCGCGCCACCGCTCACGCGCGCGCCGGAGGCGATCCATGGGTGGTACAGGGCGCCGTAGGACAGCGCGCGCCGCTCCCCATGCGAAAGCGCGTCAGGGTCGCTCGCCGAGGGCGCCTGCACGATGCGCAGGCGGTCCGCGTAACGCGCGGCCTCGGCGGCCCGATAGTGGCGCGGCAGCGCGAGGACCACGAGCAATTCGCCGCTCGCCGCAGCAAGGCGCAGCGCCGCGCGGTGCACGGCAAGCAGCCCGGGCTCGCCCGCGTCGGCGAACTCGTTCGTGGGAAGCGCGAACCAGTCGTCCTCGCGCACGATGACGGCGATCGGCAGCGACCCTTCGCTGCGCTCGTCGCCCAGCTCGGCGGTGACCTGGTAGTAGTAGACGCCTTCGCGCTGCAGCGCGACGACGTATTCGAGCCCGCGCTCGCGGTAGACCTCGCGCGCGTCCTTGAAATCCGCCCGCCGCGCCTCGTGCAGCACGTAGGTCGCATCCGGCTCCGAGCTTGTCCAGTGGAGCCGGTAGCCGCCGCTCGAAACGGGCGCGGCGGGTCCGAACAGCGTCGGCGCCGCGAGCTTGCGCGTACGGCAGTCGAGGAACACGCCGAAATCGGGCTCGAATGCGTCGACTGCGGGCGCGGCATCGGCCGGCTCGGCTTCCTTCGGCGGCACGGACGGCTGCACGCAAGCTCCGCGATGGCGGGACCAGTGCGCCGGACGCGCCGGCGCCTTGGGCGCGCGCGTGAGCACCTCGGCGGCGAGCCGGTCGGCGGCCACCGCCGGCCGCTTCTCCCAGCCCGCATGCACGGCGTCCGGGATCACCAGCAGGGTGGCCTCGTTGAACAGCCCGCCGCGCCCGACCGACAGCGCGCCGTGAATTCCCTGCAGTTGCTCTCGCGGAGACGCGCGCAGGAAGCGGATGTTGTCGGCGTGCTCGAGCAGGCTTCCGGCGCCGGTCGCCGCAAGCTCCGGATCGAGGAACAGCTCCCGGTCGAACCGCGCCAGCCCGTCGCGCTCCAGCGCGCTCGCCTGCTGCGGCAACGGAGCGGCGGCGGCGCCGAAGAGCGGCTCGACGCCCAGCGGAATCCAGGCGTGGGGCGCGCCGTGCTCCGCCGCCAGCGGGAAGCGCGGCCCCTCGGAAGCTCGCGCGCCTGCCTTGTAGTGCTCGGCGTCGGTCCTCTGGTTCCACCAGGCTGCGGGGTGCTGCCGGGTCAATCCGACGCCGCTCAGGCGGAATGCGCGCTCGGCGGCGTCCGCCACGCGCAGGTCCAGGGTCAGCACGCTTGCCTGCTGGATCGACTCGAGCGGAATCTGCAGGCTCGCGCCCAGATCGCGCCACGCCGGGCCGTCGGCCGAGGCGTCGATCGTGGACACATCCGATGTCGGCGGGCTGCCGCCCGCGGCCAGGCGGCGCTCGATCGAATCCATGCGCAGCCAGACGGTCTCGCCGCCGTCCCACCAGCGTGCCCAGGCGCCGGCCGCCAGCGTGGGCGGCATCGGCTGGTCGAACTTCAGGCGCCCGGTCCCGCGCCCTGCGTCGGGCGAAGGACCGAAGCTCGCCGCCACCCGACCGAATCCCGGCACCTCGGCGACGGCGGACGGCGCAGGCAACGGCCATGACGGCGGCGACCCCGCGCCCAGCCGCTCGAACGCCGCGCACACCGTGAGGTCGACGACGTAGGCGCCCTCCGCGCCGGATTGCACCGTGCTCACGGCATCGACCACGGCGTACGCCGAGATCGACTCGGCATCGCCGAACTCGAGCAGGTCACCGGGCTGAAGACGCGCGCGCGTGCGAAGCTGGTAGCGCTCGCCCGGCGGCGGCGCCGCCGGCGATGCGATCGGCGTCATCGTATCCACGCCGATGCTTTGCTTCGACAGCGCGGACCAGACACGCAACGTGTCCGACCATGATCCCTCGCAACGAGCGCCGGCCATCGCGGCGTGCGCCTCGTAACCGGGGCCGACCTCGAGCACGCCGGGAATGCCGAAGCGGTTGGCCACGGCGGCATCGATGCGCGCCACGCGGATCACCCAGCAGCGCCGCCCGCCGTTGGAGAAGAACGCGCGTACCGCCGCGCCGAGGTGGGCGTAGACGCGCTCGCCGCGCCCGACGTCCCAGGCGAGCGGCGCATCCGGGCCGAAAACCTCGGCGTACTGCGTCGCGCTCTCGATCGCCACCGGGAGGTGCAGCGGGCCGGTCGACGCGAAGCCGACGAACACCGCGATATCCATCCGCGGCAACGCCTCGACCGCCGGCTGCGCGGCGACGTCGACGCGCAGCCCGGGCAGGCGGCGCGGGGCAAGCACTGTGCTCACTCCATCTCCAGCCGCTCGTAGGCGATCACCAGCTCCTCCATCGCCACGTCGGTGCCCTTGGCGTTCATCGGCCCGCTGGTGTGCTTGGTGATGCAGGCGCGCAGCAGCTTCCAGGTCTGCACGATGGCGGTGTGGTCCTCGTTCTGCAGCTGGATCGTCACCGTGCGCTTGGAGTTCTGGTCGCCGTTGCGGATCTGGTTGAGCCACTCGTACAGGTCGAGCGAGCCGATCACGCCGCGCTTCATGGTGACGTCGGTCGCCTTGTTCATCCCGGTGATCTTCATCACGCTGTTTTCCTTGGCGTTGCCGGCGCGGTATTCGGAGACGGTGACTTCCATGCCGATGCCGCTCACCTCCTGGAAGCCGGCCTTGGGTCCTTCGGTCACGCCGTCGCCGAGGTTGACGAGGAAGTTGAACTGCACATAGGGTCGTTCGCGGGGGGTGGCCATCTAGGGACTCCTCTCTTCGCCGGTGTTTAGACTTTCCGGTCGGCCGTCCACTGGCCGATGCGGAAGATGACGAACTCGGCCGGGCGCAGCGGCGCGACGCCGATCAGGCAGACCAGGCGGCCGTTGTCGAGGTCGTTCTGGGACATGGTCGAGCGGTCGCACTTGACGAAGTACGCCTTCTCGGGCTTGTCGCCCAGCAGCGCGCCCATCTGCCACTCGTTCAGCAGGAAGTCCTCGATCGTGCGCCGCACGTTGGCCCACAGCTGCTCGCCGTTGGGTTCAAAAACGGCCCACTGCGTGCCCTTGTCGATGGAACGCTCGAGATACGCAAAATATCTCCTGAGGTTCACGTATTTCCATTCGGGGTCCGAGCTGATGGTGCGCGCGCCCCACAGCCGCATGCCGCGCCCCTCGAAGAAGCGGAAGCAGTTGATGCCCTCCGGGTTCAGTACCTCCTGCTGCGCCTTGTTGAGGAAGCGCTCGAAGCCCAGCGCCAGGTTGACGACCTCGTTGGCGGGCGCCTTGTAGACCGCGCGGTTGATGTCGTTGCGCGCGTAGATGCCGGCCACGAAGCCCGACGGCGGCACGTTGAGCTCCTGCTGCGTCAGGGGATCCAGCACGCGGATCCACGGGTAGTACAGCGCCCCGTAGGTGGAGTCGAGCTGCGCGCGCATCGCGCGCACCTGGCTGATCGACTGGTCGTCGCCGCAGTCGACGACCGCGATCCGGTAGCGCATTTTCTGCGCATGATTGATCAGGTGGCGGACGATCGTCTTCGACTGGGGGCCGTAGCCGGAGCTATCCTCGTAGCCAAAGGTCGATCCCGGCGCGGCGACGATCGAGATGTCTTCCAGGTCCTCGAGCTGCTTCAGGCCGATCTTGCGGTCCGGGTCGGGAGACTCGCCGTTGTACTCGTCCGCCTCGGGCCGCTTGCCGTCGTCGCCGTCGCTGAGGACGATCGAAAGGCTTTGATCGTCCGGCTTGGCCTCGGGGTCCTCGAGCGCGACGCGCAGGCCGGCATCGGCGTCGAAAAACAGGTGGAGCACGTCCACGCCGCTCCCCAGCCCGTCGACATCGTCCTCGCTGAAGAGGATCGGGTTGGTACGGGCACGCGAGAGGCTCGCGGGTTTCTGGGCGAAATAGGCGAACAGCGAGTCCGGGCTGCCCGCCCGCTCGTGCCCGGGATCGAGCGGCAGGTCGCTCGCCGTGAACGGCGCGAGCAGCGAGGTGCCTTCGCTTTCCGTTGGCGTAACCGTGACGCTTACGGTGACGACGCGAATCTCGTCGTTGTCGGCGTCGAGGTCGCCGATCGCAAAATCCGCAGTCGCCAGATCGTCCCCGCTCGACGAGAAGCGCCAGGTTCGCTCCTCGCGATCGAGCAGCGCCAGGTAGTAGTCGCCCGCCATCGATGGCGAAACGGCCGGGCTCGCGGCGCGGCGGATCCAGACCACGTCGCGGTCCTGGAGCGAGCGCACTCGCGGCACGCCGCTCTCGTTGACGAACACGTCCTGACCCATCTTGAACAGGAAGGTCACCCGCGCGTTGCCGGCCCTGCCCGGGAAGCGCGCGTACACCGGCAGCGGCGGGCTGGAGGCCAGCGTGCCTTGCGCATGCCCGGACCACGGTTCGCTTGTGGTGGGAGTGAAGACGCGGCTGACATACAGGCGCTTGCCGCCTTCCTCGAAGAAGGCGCGTGCCGCGTGCCACATGTAGTTATGGATCTCGGCGTCCTCAAATTGCAGCTTCTCGCGGCCGCCGTAGGTGCGCTCGAACTCGACCAGGCTGGTGATGATTTCGGGCTCGAGGTCGAGCGGCCCGTAGCGCGTCGGGCCGACGAACCCGGTCGTCGTGGTGCTCACGCCCTCGATCGACTTGGCGCGGAACGAAACTTCTTCGACATAGACGCCGGGGGCTAGGTATTCGGGCATGGCGTTCTCCTCGCCGTGATGGGCGCGTGATGATCCTTGGGGTCAGTCGGTGGAAACGAACAGAAACGAAGACGGGCCGTAGGCAGTTACAGCCGTGCGCGCAGTGAGGGCCACGCGGTATTCGAGGGGCAGCGCGGACAGGGGCACCGCCGGCGACAGTGTCGAGGCCAGCAGGTCCTGCGGCGGCAGCTCGAGCTGCGACAGCACCAAGCCCAGGTCAGCAATCCCGGGCACCGCAGCCGGCGGCGAGCCGGTGCGGTAATAGGCCGCGAGCCCGACCTGCCAGTGAAACTCGCTGCGCGCCTGCGGCGGCGAGCTCAGCGACATGCGCGGCGGCTCCGGGTAGGGAAACATCACCGCAATGCGGCCTTCCTGGTCCGCCAGGCCGACACCGCGCACCTCGCCGTCGATGCTCGCGGTCAGCAGCGCCCACGCCGCCGGACGGTCCGCGCCCGATTCGCGCAACTGCGCGTATACCGTGGCCAGCGGCTCCGGCACCGGCCGCCCGGGTGCCGAAAACAGCGGAATCCTCTCCATCAGGAGCTGCGGCGGCGAACCGGCCTGGCCGGGGAAGGAAATGGCGCGCGGCGGCGAAAGCCACGGCGCGAGCCAGGTGAACAGGCCGCGCGCCGGAAGATCGGCGTCGAACGCGATCGGCAGGAAGCGGCCCAGCGGGTCGCGCACCTCGACCCGATACGGCCGCGTCGCCACCGCCCACAGCTCGGCGGGCTCCAGGTCGGCGAACTCGAGCTCGCGCAGGCCGACCACACTGTGCGCGACGTAGACCCCGCTGCGATTGACCGACGCGCGCGTGCGCGCCCGTGGCCGCGCGCGCGGAAACACCTCCACGTCGAGCCCCTCGACCGACGAAGTGCCGGCGGCGGTGTCCCAGAACCGCATCCCGAGGAGCGCGTGGCGCTGCAGGCGTTCGAGCTCGACGAAGTTCAAGTGACCGCCTGCCCCATGTCGAAGCGCCGCGTCTGCACCAGCGGGCCCTCCTCCATGCGCACGTCCGAGTCGATGAGCAGCATGCGCAGGGCGTAGGTGGCCGACGTGGGCATGCGCGGCCGCAGCCGGTCCCACAGCGTGAGGTAATCGGCAAGCGCCAGGGGATCGCAGATGATTTCCAGCCCTTCGTGCGCGGCGAAGACGTCGGTCTCGGTGACGTAGTGGTTGAGGTGACCGGCCGTCAGCACGCCGAGGTCTTCCATGAAGCGCATCACCCAGCCGAGCATGCGGTGCTGGCGCTCGCCGTCTTCCGCCCACGGCGTGATCACGTAGTGCAGGTCGAGCGGCAACGAGGGCCGGAACCGGCGTCCGTCCGGCGCGCGGCGCAAGGTCATGTTGCGCACGGTGCCGTTGACCGTCACGCGATAGAGGAATACCGAGAAGCCCTCGCGCATCGGCAGCTCGAAATCGCGGCTTTGATACAGCTGGATCTCGAGCGAGGTGCCGAAGTCGTCGCGCGGATAGCGGTCGCGCAACAGACCCAGCAGCGCATTGCTGGTCGCCGCGATGGCCTGGTGCCGGGCCAAGCCTCAGTCCCCGCTACCGTGCGGCGCGATAGCGGCGCGGCTTCGCCGCGCCATCTGCAGCGCCGGCTGCTTTGCCACCCACGCAGAACAGGATCTTGCCGTCGGGCAGCGGACGCGTTCTGAGCGAGCCGTCGGCCACCAGCTCAGCCAGCACCTTGCTGATGTGATCGGGCGCCCACTCGAATCCGGTGCGCGGCAGCCAGCGCGTGACGATGCCGCCCACCGTATCCGCGGCGCGCGGATATCGATGGCCGTAGCGCAGAATGGCTTTGCGTATTCGTGCTCGTTTCGAGGCATCGTTTTGGGCCACCACGGACGCTCGGTTGTGATGCGCGATGTAGCTCCCCGGGAATTCCTACGCACACCACATGCCAGTGCCGGGAACGCGACAAGTACTTGATTGAGAACAAGCCGCTGGGCGCGGCGACAAACCTACCGGGTCACGAAAGCCCCGGCCCCGAGAGCGCCCGCGCGCAGTTCGCTCAAGCGCAGCGCGGCTTTAGCGCGCTGGGAACGGATTGCCCCGCATGGGTGCGCGCCGACCCATGCTTTGGCGCTTTGTGGCCATCGCCCGACCTCTCTCGAGATCGGGCTTTTCCTTAGCGGGGAGCGACGCCAGCGCGCGCCAGGAAGCGTAGATCGACGAAGCGCTCTGCATCGGGGAGCGGCGGCTGTATCTGTCCCGCGTCAGCCATGAAGGCGATCACCTGCGCCACCCCCTTCGGGTCGATTTCCCCTCTCAGCGGCAGCGCGCTGCGCCCGGGCTGCGCATAGAGATCGAGCACGCGCTCGGCGATGTGCGGAGGAACGGCAGTGATGTCGACAATCGCAGCGACCACCGCGGGGCGCCGCGCCGGGTCACGAATCATGCCGAACGACGCGCCAAGCGCGCGCACGTAGCGGACCACGAGATCCGAATTCGCAGAAGCCCACGAGCGGCGCGCGGCGGTGACTGTGTACAGGTACTCGGGCACGGCTTCATTGGAGGTCCCCAGCAGGCGATAACCCTCGGACTGCGCCAGCACGTCCTGCGGCTGCCCCAGCGGCACCGCGTCGCAGCCGCCCCCTCGCAGGCACGTCAGCCGCGCCGGCGTACCGTCGATCGTCTTCACCCGCACGTCGCTTTCGCGGATGCCGTGCAGCGCGAGCAGCTTGCGCATCGAGAAAGCGATGCTGCCGCCCGGATCCGCCATGCCAACGATCCGCCCCTTCAGGTCAGCGATACGCGCAATTTCCGGCTTCGCGACGAGCGAATAGATTGGATCGTTGAACTCAGCGGCGATCGCGACCGCGTCCGAACCGTCCAGCGCCGCACGCACCAGAAACGGCGTGGCGACGTGCGTGACGTCGACCGTATCGTCGTGCAAGGCGTGGACCATGCGGTCGGCGCCGCCGGGAACCGGGATCACGACGCGGAAGTCGATTCCCTCGCGACGGAACAGGCCTTCGCGCTCGGCGAGCGCCACAGGGAGTGAATAGATGCTCTTGTGCGCAGAAAGCGCCTGACCATAGCGCAGCACCTCGCCCTCGGCCCATGCGCCGCACGCCGCGGCGCCCAGCGCCAGCGCTGCTAGGACTTTTGCAGCCGGCATTCGGTTTCCACCGCCCTCACCGGATTACCGCTCGGCGGACGGCGCACGACCCGGACCTGGCGGTAACCCGGCTTCGCGCACGAGATCTTCACCTCGTCGGCATTGATCCTCTTGTTGAATCCCGGCAGGTTGTAAGCGCCGGCGGCGTTACTGCGCGTGGTCATCGCCAGGCCATCGCGGGAAGTCGCGGTGACGCGTGCGTCGTCGACGGGCTTGCCGGAGACATCGAGCACCACGCCGAAATAGCTCGGCCCCTCGTCCGGACCCGGCCCGACCTCGTCCTGCCCGCGATCCCTATTGGCGCCCGCCAGCACTGACAGCGGCAGCAGTGCAATGGCGAGCAGCGCTAATCGCCTCATGGCGGAAGCGTAAGCCCGTCCCGGAAAACAAAAAAGCCCGACCTCTTTCGAGATCGGGCTTTTCTTTGCTGAAGATGGTCTGGCGGTAACCTACTTTCGCGTACGCGATTGCACACTATCATCGGCGCAAACCCGTTTCACGGTCCTGTTCGGGATGGGAAGGCGTG